>Ga0209934_1000118_pt1 | contig 276595 bp, 273 predicted proteins | sample ThiBiot_750_plan_2_FD_183950 | JGI IMG/M metagenome (GOLD analysis project Ga0209934, IMG submission 183950) | Wastewater bioreactor microbial communities from Cape Town, South Africa - Thiocy_expt_750_plan (SPAdes) | ecosystem: Engineered > Bioreactor > Thiocyanate-remediating >...
CCGCCAGGGTCGGCGTCACCGGAATCACGAAGCTCGTGCTGGCGCCCGCCGCGAGTCCGCTGGGAACCGTGCAGGTCACGGTCTGCCCTGCTGCCGTGCAGCCGGCCGGCAAGGTGCCGAGCGTCAGGCCCGCCGGGATCGTGTCGGTGATCGTCGCTGCGGCCGCCGTTGCGGCCGACCCCGTATTGCTGAGCTGCAGGGTGTAGCTCGCCGGCACACCGACCGTCCACGGGCTCGCGCTCGCCGTCTTCGTCAACGTCAGCTGCGCCGCGTTGACGGTCGTCGGGCCCACCGTGGATGTGCAGCGTCCCGCCGCCGGACAGGTGGAGTCGCCACCGCCGCTGGCCGTCGCCGTGTTCGTCACGCTCGGCACTGCCGCCAGGGTCGGCGTCACCGGGATCACGAAGCTGGTGCTTGCACCGGCGGCCAAACCCGAAACGACCGTGCAGGTGACCGTCTGTCCCGCCGCCGTACAACCGGCCGGCAGGGTGCCGATCGTCAGACCCGCCGGAATCGTGTCGCTGATCGTCGCTGCGGCCGTCGTCGCCGCCGCGCCCGTGTTGCTGAGCTGCAGGGTGTAGCTCGCCGCCACGCCCACGGTCCACGGGCTCGCGCTCGCCGTTTTCGTCAACGTCAGCTGCGGCGCGTCGACCGTGGTCGGGCCCTCGGTGTCGCTGCAGCGCGCCGCCGCCGGACAGGTGGAATCGCCGCCGCCGCTCGCGGTCGCCGTGTTCGTCACGCTCGGCACTGCCGCCAGGGTCGGCGTCACCGGGATCACGAAGCCGGTGCTCGCACCGGCGGCCAAGCCCGAGGCAACCGTGCAGGTGACCGTCTGTCCCGCCGCCGTACAACCGGCCGGCAAGGTGCCGATCGTCAGGCCCGCCGGAACCGTGTCGCTGATCGTCGCTGCGGCCGTCGTCGCCGCCGCGCCCGTGTTGCTGAGCTGCAGGGTGTAGCTCGCCGCCACGCCCACGGTCCATGGGCTCGCGCTCGCCGTCTTCGTCAACGTCAGCTGCGGCGCGCCGACCGTGGTCGGCCCCACCGTGGATGTGCAGCGTCCCGCCGCCGGACAGGTCGAATCGCCGCCGCCGCTCGCGGTCGCCGTGTTCGTCACGCTCGGCACGGCCGACGCCGTCGGCGTCACCGGAATCACGAAGCTCGTGCTGGCGCCCGCCGCGAGTCCGCTGGGAACCGTGCAGGTCACGGTCTGGCCCACTGCCGTACAGCCGGCCGGCAAGGTGCCGATCGTCAGGCCTGCCGGGATCGTGTCGGTGATCGTCGCCGCCGTCGTCGTCGCGGCCACGCCCGTGTTGCTGAGCTGGAGGGTGTAGCTTGCCGCCACGCCCACGGTCCACGGGCTCGCGCTCGCCGTCTTCGTCAACGTCAGCTGCGCGCCATTGACCGGCGTCGGACCTTCGGTGTCGCTGCAGCGCGCCGCCGCCGGACAGGTCGAGTCGCCGCCACCGGACGCGGTCGCCGTATTCGTCACGCTCGGCGTCGCGGCCGCCGTCGGCGTCACCGGGATCACGAAGCTGGTGCTGGCGCCGGCGGCCAGGCCCGCCGCGACCGTACAGGTGACCGTCTGGCCGGCCGCCGTACAGCCGGCCGGCAGGGTGCCGATCGTCAGACCCGCCGGAATCGTGTCGCTGACCGTCGCCGCGGCCGTCGTGGCGCCCGTACCGGTGTTGCTGAGCTGCAGGGAGTAGCTTGCCGGCACGCCCACGGTCCACGGGCTCGCGCTCGCCGTCTTGGTCACGGTCAGCTGCGGCGCACCGACAGTCGTCGGACCGGCCGACGAAGTGCAGCGCCCGGCAGCAGGGCAGCTCGAATCGCCGCCGCCGGACGCCGTCGCCGTGTTCGTCACGCTCGGCGTGGCCGCCAGGGTCGGGGTTACCGGGATCACGAAGCTCGTGCTCGCGCCGGCGGCCAGGCCCGCCGCGACCGTACAGGTCACGGTCTGCCCCGCCGCCGTACAGCCGGCCGGCAAGGTACCGATCGTCAGACCGCTCGGAATCGTGTCAGCGATCGTCGCCGCCGCCGTCGTGGCGCTGGTGCCGCTGTTGGTCAGCTGCAGGGTGTAGCTCGCCGGCACACCGACCGTCCACGGACTCGCGCTCGCCGTCTTGGTCAGGGTCAACTGCGGGGCGCCGGCGTTGCTGAAGGTGCAGGTCAGGTCGTCGCCGGCGGCCGCGACCACCGAGAAACTGGTACCCGAGCCCGACGGCGTCTGTCCGCCGGCCAGCGCATTGGTGCACGCGTACGTCGACTGATAGTTGGCAAGATTGCCGCCGGTTTCGCTGAAGGTGTAGGTGGCGCCGACGGCGCCCGGGCTCAGCGTCGCCGTTCCGGTGGCCGTACTGCCGCTGCCGGTCGTCGTCACGGTCGCCGGTCCGCCGCTGCCGGTGATGCTCAGCGTGAACTGGTCGGCAGGAGCGAAGCGGCCGTTCGGCAACGCCTTGGACAGGCGCAGTATCGGCAGCTTGGTATTGGTGAAGGTGCAGGTGAAGCCGACGCTGGCCGCGATCTCGGCGCCCGTGATCGTATAGGTGCTGCCGCTCAGCGACCCGACCGCCGCGCTCGATGCGTTGACGCAGACGGCGCCTGTCAGCGACCAGCCCGCCGGCAAGCTGCCCTCCGCGATGGACACCGCGGTAGCCGGCGACACGATAGCGAACATCTGCGTGCCTGCAGTGCCGGTGTCGCCATCGACCTGGGTCGGCGTATTGGCCGCTGCCGTCGACACCGAGCCGACGGTCTGGACCGTGTTGGTCAGTGTGAATCCGAACGGGCCGCCCGCGCCGCCGACCGTGGTCTTGTTCAGGATCAGATAACGGCTGACCTGGAACTGGTAATCCTCCACCTCGCCGCTCTGCACCGTACCGGTCGGCGTATTGCAGTTGTCGCCGGCCGCGTTGTTGGTGCAGACGCGGAAGCGCGCGAACGTCGGACCGACCACGGCCCCCAGCGGCACGGCGATGTTGAGATTGATCGTGCCGGTGGTCACGGCCTGCGCCGTCACCATCTGTTCACCGGCGTCGTTGAAATCGCCGTCGGCGTTCCAGTCGAACCAGGCACTCAGAAAACCGGAACCGTTCTGGATGCTGACCGGAACGACCGTGGTCTGACCGATCGGCAGCAGCGGCGACAGGGTCACACCGTCCTCGTCGTCGGTGTTGTTGACATCGTCGCCGGTCGCCGTCGCGTTGTTGAGCAGGCTCGCGTCCGCATCGACGGTCGCGCCGAGCCGTATGCCCGACAGCGTATGCGTCGGATTGCCGTAGCTGATCGGCGCGTCGCCGACGTCGGCGTTGTCCGACTCGATCAGGAACGATGCCGAGGTGCCGCCGTAGACCAGCGTCGCGGCGGCGCCGGCGGCCTGCAGGGTATACAGGCTCCCGGGCGTCGCGCCGCCGTTGCGGAAATACAGACCGGTGGTCAGGCCGTTCGGCTCGTTGTTGACGTTGCCGTTCGGCGTGTCGTATTGGCCGGCCGCATTGGTCACCGACAGCGTCGCGAGGGCCACATGGCCGGCGGGCAGCGCGAAGCCTTCCGTACTGGAGTTCGCGCCGGTGACGAGCTTGCCGTCGTCGGCCTCGTCGGGCGCCTGGCCCGCATCGTAGGCGGCCGGGGCCATCGAATAGTTGCCGGGCGTGCCAGTGACGACCTGCGCCGTCGCGGTGGCATTTCGGACGAAGCCGCTGACCGTCTGCTCGACGTTCTGGAAGACCGACGCGGTCAGCGTCGCGTCGTCGCCGGCGTTGGTCGGCACGTTCACGTCGGGAAGGCTGATTGCGATGGTGCCGGAGGAGGCGCCGCCGAGCAGCGTGACGATCTCGTCCTCGAACAGGGCGATGTGGAAGCTGCTGAGACTGAAGAACGCCGTGCCGGCCGGGGAGCCGGTCGGCGAGGTGCTGATCGTAATGAAACGCAGGTCGCCGCTGGGCGTGCCGCCGATCACCAGCGCATTGCGCTTGGAGATCGTGCCGCCGGGACCGACCAGAGTCGCCGTAATCTGGTTGTTCGTGGTCGTCGCCGGCGGCGTGCCGACGCGCGGTTCGGGCCAGTTGTCGCCGAGGCCGGTGCCCGCCGTATTGCCGCTGACGCACAGACCGCCCGAGGCGTCCGCTGCCGAACAGTGGTCGCGCTCGAACGTCCCCCAGATGAACAGCGCGCGGTTCTTGCCGGCCGGGATCGCGAAACTGGCGATGGCAGGCGTACCGGCTGCGCCCGCACCGCTGGCAGTCGCGGTCTGCGTGTTGAGATGCTGCACCTGGGCCGCGTGGGCGGCAGGCATCGACGCCGCCGCCAATAGCGCCAGCCCTGCCATACCTCCGACTCGCTTCAAGATTCTGGAAAACGCCGCAACTGCCGAACTGACGACAATCGCCCCACCGGCGCGTAGAGCCATTCGCTCATCTCCCTGACGAGGCCCGTGACCTCTTCCCCAATCTGATCGACAGGCGCCGGTTTCACAGTCGCAACGACTGTCCGACGCCCTCCCCAAGGACCAGCTGTGTTGCTCGGCGATCATATTCCATACGGATGAAAATGCGAGACGTAGTTTGCATTCCGGGCACGTTCGCCCGACTGACACGACGTCGCGCCCGGTCACTCCGCCGGCAGCGGGGTGCCCCACGCTCCCCAGGCCGCCGCCGGAGCCGGCCGGACCGGAGCCTGCCGCTGCCCGCAGCCTCACCCGTCGGGCCGCTGACAGATTGACATCAACAACGGACAAAAAGTAACTTAAACATTACATTTTTCCTTGAAAAATGCTCATGCGCATACTTTTCGTCATCCTGCTCAGCGCGGCCTGCGGCGTACTGCTGGCCGGTCCCTGGATAGACTGGCCGTTCCCGCCGGGCCAGATCGGCCTCGTCCTGATGCTCGCCGCGGCCCTGGTGCTGCGCCGCTACTGGGCGCAGCGCGCGACGCAGCGCGGCGACGAGCCCGGCGAACCCGAGCGCGAGGTCTGGCACGGACTGGCCAGCACCAGCCTGATCGGCGCGCAGCTCGCGACCGCACTGTATCTGGCCGGCCCCGGCCTCGCGCTGCACAGCGCGCAGGCGAGCGCGCTCGGCCGCACGACCTGGACCCTGATCGCCGGCGCCGTCGCGAGCTGGTTCATCCTGCACCGGCGCGAAGTGCCGCGCGACGAACGCGACCTCGCCATCGCCGCGCACGCGCAACGTCTGTCGAGCCAGGTGCTCGTCGCGCTCGTCGTTGCCCTGGCGCTGCTGCTCGGCTTCACGCCGCCGACGTGGCTGGCACCGATGAGCCATGTGTTCCTCGCCCATCTGCTGCTGCTGAGCCTGGTGCTGGCCAGCCTGGCGCACCATGCGCTGCAGCTCTGGGGCTATCGCGACGATGCCAGCGGCCGCGACGGTGCCGGATGAGCGCCTCGCCCGTCGGCAACCATCTGCGCCGCCTGCGTTTCGACCAGGGCGAGATGACCCAGGCCGCGCTCGCGCACGCGGCCGGTGTCACGCGCCAGACCGTGATCGCGCTCGAAGCCGGCCGCTACGCGCCGTCGCTGGAGCTGGCCTTCCGGCTCGCGCGCGTGTTCGGCAGGCGCATCGACGAGGTGTTCTTCTGGCGCGACGACGCCGGCTGAGCTGGCGTGACCGCGTCGCCGTGCAGATCACGCCCGGCCCTGCCTCGACCGACGGCGCGCGGATCTGACGCCACATACCGGCACGACCGGTTCGGCATAGCCCCGACCGGCGGTGCGCGGACCTGAAGTCGCGTACCGGCGCGACCGATCCGGCGCAGCCCCGGGCCGGCGGCAGGTGCATCTGCCATCGCGTAGCGGCGCAACTCAGCGCGACTCCGGCGCTGCGGCCTGCCCGACGCAAACGGCCTGCGCTGCCGCTGCAAGCCGGACGGCCAGGGCCGCCGGCGCCAGCGCCAGTTCGCCGCGCAGCCAGGCGTGGATCACGCCGACCTGCAGTTCGGCGATGAGCACGGCCGTCGCGCGACGCTGGTCGGGGCCATTCTCGCGGACGACCAGTCGCGCCTCGATCAGTTCGGCCAGCACGCGCGCGATCGCCCGGCGCGTGGACTCACGCTGTATCGAGCGATTGCCGCGATTGCCCCAGAAGTGTTCGAGGCTGACCTGCAGTGCGGCCAGGCCGGCTGGCACGTCGACCGCGGCGGCCAGCCCCTGCAGCGGATAGCGCACGGTGTCGCGCAGCAGATCCTGCTTGTCGCGGTAATGCTCGTAGATCGTGGAGCGGCCGACGCCGGCGGCAGCGGCGATGTCGGCCATCGAGATCGCCTCGTAGTCGCACGCGAAGAACAAGGCGATGAACGCCTCGCGCAACCGCCCGCGCGTGCGCCGGACGCGGGCATCGGCGGCCGGCTTCACGGCGTTTCCGGACGATTGCGCGGCGCCGTCCGGAAACGCCGCGACTGGCCGCGAAGCAGCCCCTTCCGGCACCTAGACTGCGCACCAACTGACGGGCGGGAGAAACGCATGACATCGAACGAAGACAACGGCGGGGCTCCGCAGGTGATCTGCAGCGATCGTACGCTGGCCGTACTGATCTGCGCTGCCACTGTGCTGGCGGTCGCGCTGATGGCGCATCACCCGACCGCGCATGCGCAGGACGCCGCCGGGCTCGTCGCCGAACTCGCGCGCAAGGCCGCGCTGAACCGCTTCGTACATGGCGCGCTGATCGGCCTGCTCGCCCTGCTGCTGTTCGCGTTTACCGAATTCTCGGCCCGGCCGGGCTTCAGCAGCCCGCTGGCGCGCGCGGCGCGCCTGGCCTTCGCGACCGGCGCCGCCGCGTCGATCGTCGCGGCGCTGATCAACGGCTTCGTCGTGACCGGCCTGGCCGCGCGTTATGCCGAGGCCGACGCGGCTGCCCTCGACGCGCTGCGCCACCTGCTGCGCCTGTGCTGGCAGGCGAACCAGGTCTTCGCGGCCCTCGGCGAAGTCGCGCGCGGACTGGCGGTGCTGGTGTGGTCCTGTGCGCTGCTGCAGCTCGGACGCAGCCGCCTCGTAGGCCTGACCGGCCTCGTGCTCGGCGGCCTGCCGCCCGCATTGGTGCTTACCGGTCTGCTGCGGCTGGATCTGCACGGCGCCATGCTCGCGCTGCTCGCGACCGCGCTGTGGAATCTGCTGCTGGCCGTACAGCTCTGGCGCGGGCGGGCCTGAGTTGCGCCGCGACGCGACGGCACCTAGCCCGCGAGCGCGGTGCGGAACTCCGCCAGCGCGCGCGCGTGCAGGGCCGGCGGCCCGGCGAGCAGGCTGGTCGTCGCCAGATCCGGCGCCGCGCCGTCGAGATCGGTGACGACCGCGCCGGCCTCGCGCAGGATCACGACCAGTGGTGCGATGTCGAGGATGTTCAGATCGGACTCGACGACGAGGTCGATGCAGCCGCGCGCGAGCAGGTGATAGTGCAGGAAGTCGCCGTAGCCGCGCGTGCGGCCGCAGCGCTGCACCATGCGTGCGAGCGCCTGCCAGCGCGCGTCGCGCGACAGGGTCTTGACGTTGCCGAAGGAGATCGCCGTCTGCGCGGTGAAATCCTCGGCTGCCGACACCTGCAGGCGTTCGCCGGCCAGCCAGGCGCCGCCGCCGCGGCGCGCCCAGACGAGTTCACCGTATTCCGACGCGCAGGACACGCCGAGCACGAGTTCGTCGCGCCAGCGCAGCGCGATCTGGGTCGAGAAGAACGGATAGCCGCGGACGAAGCTCTTGGTGCCGTCGATCGGGTCGATGAGCCAGAGCCAGTCGCTGTCGCCTTCGCGGCCTTCCTCTTCGCCGTAATAGGCATGATCCGGATAGGCCGCACGCAGCACCTGCTTGATCGCTGCTTCGGCGGCGCGGTCGGCGACGGTGACCGGCGTCTCGTCGGCCTTGATCTCCACGTCGAAACCGCTGCGGTAGTAGCGGCGTATGACGGCGGCTGCCGCGTCCGCCGCGGCGCGCGCGACGATCAGTGCCTGATCGAGAAATTCGGCCGTTGGCTGCATGGGCGGCTCCGCGCTCAGAACAGCTTGAACAGCTGGCCGTTGATCTTGAGCAGACTGCTGCCGTCGCCCTGCGGTTCGCCGATGTAGCGCAGCGCCTCGGCGACCTGGGTGTCGCCGTTGCGCGGCGCGAGCCGCGCGGTGGCGCTGAACTGGCCGGAATGGATGGAGAACTGGCCGACGATCTCCAGATTGCTCGCGCCGTCGTCCTTGACCGTGCCGGCGATGCTGCCGTCGGGCTGCGAGGAAAATTCCGCGAGCAGGTCGCCCAGGCGCGCCTCGGCTTCGCCGCTGACCGAAGCTTCGCGCCAGCGCGCGCTGCCGCGCGCGCCGCTGACCCAGCCGTTGGCCAGGCGCGCCTCGGCGATATTCCCTTCTATCGTGCCATGCAGTTTCAGCGCCGGAATGTCCAGCGCCGGCGCGGCGGTTTCCGCGGGCAGCCGGAAGCTCAGGTTCTGCACGAGCACGCTGCGATCGGCATCGCGCGTGACGTCGCCGTCCAGGGTCAGCACGCCGCCGCTCAGCCCCACGTGCGCGACGACGCGGCGCAGCAGCAACGGCGACTTGTCCACACTCCACTGCATCGCGCCGAGCGGCGCGCCGAATGCGCTGACTGTCGATGCGCGTCCCTGCCAGACCGTGCCGGACACGCCCGACACTTGCAGCGGCCCGAGGTCGGGCTTCAGCCAGCGCAGGGCCAGTTCGGCCGGCAGCGTCCAGGCGACCACGCCGCCGATCACGGCGAGCAGCACGAGCAGCAGGAACAGGCGGCGCAGCAGTTTCATGCGGGAATCACAGGCCTTGAAAGAAGGAGAAGATGGTTCGCCGGCTGCTCAGGGCTCTTCCAGCGTGACGCGGGCATTGACGCGGCCGGTGCCTTCGGCGCGGTCGGCCGACAGGTCGGTCGCGACCACGCCGAAATCGCGCGCCAGGCCCTCGAGCCAGTCGGCGATCGCATCGAACGATGCGCCCTCGAAGCTCACGCGCACGCTCTTGGGTCCGACCGGCTCCACGCGGCGCAGTTCATTGGCGAGCTGGGCGCCGCGCGCGGTGGCGTCGGCCAGCGCGAGCAGCGACTTGCCCTGGCGCTCGACCTTGGCCTGAGCGCCGAGGCCGCGCAGCTGGGCCACGCGCGTCGCGTCGCTGCGCATCTGCTGCAGTTCGCTGCGCTGTGCCTGTACGCGCTCGCGCAGCTCGCTGCGCGAGCGCTGCAGCGGATGCCAGACCAGCGCCCAGACCAGCAGCACCGCGGTCAGCGCAGCGCCGATCGCGAGCACCTGCCGCTCGCGCGGCTCGCGCGCATTCCACCAGGCGCGCATCATGGCGCACCTCCGCTCAGGCGCATGCGCCCGTCGACGCCGTTCTGGCCCGGATTGGCCGCGGTCAGCTCGACCTTGAGGCCCGGCAACGTGGCCAGGCGCTCGCGCAGGGAATCCAGGGTCGGCACGTCGGGGGCGGTCACCGCGAGCTCCAGCGCACCGTTGCGGAATTCGATGCCGCGCGTGGTCAGGCGCGTCGTCGAGCCGAGCACCGGGGAGATCTGACCGAGCGTGCGCAGCAGGCCGCCGGCGGACTCGCCGCCGCCGAGACGCGCGAGCGCGCTCTTCATGAGCGCCGGCGGATCGCCGGCCACTTTTTCCATTTCGGGAAAACTCTGCACGAGCACGTCGCGCATGGCGTTATCCAGCCGGTCGGATTCGCGCGCGAGCGCGAACCGTTCCAGCGCAAGCTGCACGAAGGCCAGCACGACCAGCACCGCCGCCGCGGCCGCGGCGCGGCGCCACCAGCGCGCGGCCGGCGCGCTGCGGTGGCGCGGCGCGTAGTCGCCCTGCAGCAGGTTCAGCACGGGCTCGGCGGCAACGCCGGACGCGAGCAGCGCCAGCGCGTCGCCCTGGCGCTCGTGATATGCGCGCACCGGCAGCGGCAATTCCTGCGGCGGCTGGAAACGCGTGTCGAAGACTTCGATCTCGGGCAGGCTGCCGTCGTCGGCGAACTCCAGCCATTCGGCCAGCAGTTCCGGCTCCAGCGCCGCGGCGCGCCAGGGCGCCAGACGCAGCTGTGCGCTGCCGCTTTCGATCAGCAGGTGGCCGACCGGCAGGGCCAGCGAATCGGGCAGCATCTGGTCCGGATGCACGCCGGCCGCGGCCAGTTCGCTCAACCACTGGCGCAGACGCACATGGGCGACGGCGGCGACGCCGATGTTGCCGCCGTCAGGCCTGGCGGCCAGCGCGAAATGCAGCTCCTCGACCGGCTGGGCCAGTTGATCCTCCAGCGCGTACGGCACGGCCTTGGCGAGCTGGCTGCGGTTCTTGCTGACCGCCGGCGTCTCCAGCAGCAACACTTCGGTGCCGGGCACCAGCACGACGATGCGCGTCGCGCGGGCGGCGACCTCGGCGGTCGGCAGGCCGTCCGACGACGCGGCGGCGGCACCGGGCAGCAGCCAGGCATGGCGACCGTTGGGTTGCAGGCGGATCAGCAGGACGGACATACGGACCGGGCGAAACGGGACCGCCGGATTGTAGCAGCAGGCCGGCACCGGTCCCGGGTGCGCGTCGCAACGCCGCGTACCCCGGCGGCAACGGCCGCTGCCCTGATCGCGGCGCCGGTTGCGGTGCCGCTCACTCGCGGCTCCAACCGCGCGCAGGCCGGAGCGGCAGCGCAGAGCGCAGGCACTGCGTCGGCGACGTGGCCCGCCCGACGACTCAGTCGCTGCCGCGCGAGCGCTGCAGCACGCGCACGCCGCGCTCCCGGTCGATCAGGCTGGTCGGATGGAACAGCAGCCCGTCGAGCTCGATGTCGCCGCGGGCGAGAAAATAGCGGCTGCTCGTGCCGAGGCCGCGCTCCTGGGTCGGCTCGAACGGGATCGCGAGGCTCAGCAGTTCCTGACGGAAATCGCTGACCTCCTGCCAGCTCGCGCGGCCGTCGCGCCAGAGCCGCCGCGCAACCTCTTCGGTGATGCGCGGATTCAGCGACTGCAGCACCGGTATCGTCGCGGTGTTCAGATTGAGCAGGCTGCCCCGCGGCAGTGCGCAGACATGCGGCGCGAGCGTCGCATAGACCGTGCCGCCGAAGCCCTGCAGCAGACGCAGCTCCGAGGCATGCGTGAACGGCCGGTTCGCCGCACGGTAGGAGGGCGTCAGCGCGCCGTAGACGCTGTCTTCCGCGCCGCTGCCGTGACCGCCGCCGCCGGGTTCGCCGTCGGCGTCGATCCAGTCGATCACGGTTTCGGTCAGGGTCGGGTCCAGGCGCAGCGCGGTCAGCAGGCGGCGGAAACGTTCGCGCCATTCGGCTTCGTTGCCGTCGCCGGACAGCAGGTTGTTGAGATTGAAGCAGCCGTTCATGTCGCGCATCTGCGCGGCGATGCGCCCGCCCGCAACGTCGGTCGGCGGCAGCGGCATGGCCCAGATGTCGGCGGCCGAATCGTTGCGGTTCTGCTCCAGATCCTTTTCGAGCACGCGCGCCGCATACAGCTCCAGGCCGCGCGCATAGGCGTCGGCCTGCTCGCTGCGCAGCAGGTTGCGCGTGCGCGCGGCGGCCAGCTCGCCGCGGTCGAGCAGACCGGCGATCAGCACGGTGGCCAGCGCGACCACGAGCAGCGCGATGACCAGGGCCACGCCGGACTGCCGCGCGCGCATGCTCAGTTCGCCCCGCTGGACGGCAGTTCGATCAGGCGGCTGATCTCGCCGACGCCGTCGATGTCGATGCGGAATTCCACCGCACGCGGCAGTGCTTCGGGTTTGTCGTCGCGGCGCGGCCAGGCCTCCAGCCAGTTGCCCTGCTCGTCGAGATAACGCAGCTGCAGCCGGCGCACGCGGTCGCGCACGCTGGTGAACTCGGCCACGCTGCCGGCGGCGCGGTCCAGCACCGCGTAGCGGCCGCGCTTGAGCGTGTTGCCGTCCTGTTCGTAGATCACGCGCTCGAGATTCGAGCGCGCGTCGATCAGCGCGCTGGCGAAGCCGAGCCGGGTGAATTCCAGATGATCGGCGTCGCCGCGCAGCGCCGGCTGCGGCTCGCCGTAGTTGCCGCGCACGGGGCGTGCGACGGCGCCGAGCAGATCGCGTTCAAACATGCCGACCGCACGCACGGTGTGCGCGAAATCCTGCTGCTCGGCAACCAGCGCCTCGCGCGTGCGGATGACCGCGTTGAGCCCGCCCCAGGCCAGCGCCGACATGATCGCGAACACCGCCGTGGCGACCAGCACCTCGACCAGGGTGAAGCCGTGGACGCGCCGCAAGCTGCTCATGGCAGCACGCTGTCGCCGGCGAAGCCGGTCAGCTGCGCGACCGGGTCGCTGCGTTCGGCATCGGCGTATACCTGCACGGACAGGCGTCGTATGCGCGCGTCCTGCGTGCCTTCGACGTCGAGCCGCCAGAACCACTCGCGGCCGGCGAAGCGCTGCTGGCCGTCGCGCCGGCCGGTCGCCGGCAGGCGGTCGCGCAGGCGCGCCTCGGTCAGCACGTTCGCCGCGATCCAGCCCGCGTAGCTGCGTTCGCGCAGGCCGCCGAAGTCGCGCACGCTGACGCCGGCCGCATGCACGAGCGCGGTCAGCGCGAGACTGAGCACGACCAGCGCGATCAGCACTTCGAGCAGGGTGAAGCCGCGCGCGTCGGCGCGCCTTCTGCGCAATCCGCGCAGCGGCCCGTCAGCGCGACACATCGCGCCGCTCCCGTTTGACAGCCCCGTCGATGCTGCCGTCCAGGCGCCAGCGCAGCGCCAGATCGGGCAGACCCAGTTCGAGCCGGAACGGCGTCAGCTCGCCCGAGGCGAAGCAGATCACCGGCGGCATTTCGGGCGGCTGCGGCGGAATCTCGATGCGCTTGCCGTCGCGACTGAGCTCCACGCGCAGATTGGCCGGCCATTGCCGGTCGCGCAGTTCGCCGGCCGTGAACGGCTTCCAGGTATCACCGTTGCGCTGGCTGAACACGAAACCGCCGGTGACGAGGCTGAGCCCGACCGCGCGGCCGCCGATCTCCGCATGCTCGCAGGCATAGCCGAGCAGGGCCTGCAGCCGCTCGGCCTCGCGTTCGAGCTGACGCTCGCCGCCGCTGCCGGCCATCGCGATCGTGACCGCGGCGGCGAGCACCGCGAGGATCACGACGACGACGAGGATTTCGATCAGGGTGAAGCCGGCATCGCGCGACGACGGCTGCGCATATCCCCTCCGCCCGGGCGAACGCGGCCATGCCTCGCCGTCACCGGAGCGTCCGCCGGAGAGGGCTTTGCCCGCGAGCATCGGCGACGGGGAATCCGCAAGCATCGTGTCGCTCCTGCGTCGAGGGCGGATGCCGGGGACAGAGCTCAGTTCTTCCAGTTGCCGATGTCGGCGGCTTCGCCCTCGCCGCCGGGCTTGCCGTCGGCACCGAGCGTATAGACGTCCATGTCGCCGTGAGCACCCGGCTGCAGGTACAGATAGTTGCGGCCCCAGGGATCCTTGGGCACGCCGTCGAGATAGCCGCCCTTGCGCCAGTTCGGCGCCTCGGGCGCGCCGCTGGGCTTGCTGACGAGCGCTTCGAGGCCCTGCTCGGTGGCCGGATAGGCGAAGTTGTCGAGCTTGTAGGTGTTCAGCGAGGTCACGATGGCCTGGATGTCGGCCTTGGCGCGGGCGACGCGCGCCTCGCCCGGGTGCTCCATGACGCGCGGAATGACCACGGCCGCGAGGATGGCCAGAATCACGACGACGACGAGCACTTCGATCAGGGTGAAGCCCCGCGCCAGACGGGCGGAACGGCGGGCGGAAACGGCGGTCATGCGCGGCCTTCTTGCGAGCAGGGGAAAACGTCGCCGATCATAGCAAAGCCATGTCGTCTCCCCTTCCCCGCACCAACGCCGCGCTGGCCGCGCGCGACCTCGCCGTGCTCTGGCATCCCTGTACCCAGATGCACGACCACGAAACCCTGCCGCTGCTGCCGATCGTGCGCGCCGAAGGCGTCTGGCTCCATGACGCCGACGGCGGCCGCTATCTCGACGCAGTCAGCTCCTGGTGGACCAACGTGTTCGGCCACCGCCACCCGCGGATCGTCGCGGCGCTGAAGCAGCAGCTCGACACGCTCGACCACGTCATGCTGGCCGGCTTCACCCACGAGCCGGCGCTGGAGCTGGCCGAAGCGCTGGTCGCGCTGGCCCCGGCTGGCCTTTCGCGCGTGTTCTATGCCGACAATGGGTCGAGCGCGATCGAAGTCGCGCTGAAGATGAGTTTCCACTACTGGCGCAATCTCGGCCGCGGCGCCAAGCGGCGCTTCATCGCGCTGAGCGGCAGCTATCACGGCGAGACCCTCGGCGCGCTGTCGGTCACCGACGTGCCGCTGTACCGCGACACCTATGCGCCGCTGCTGCTGCAGCCGCTGTTCGCCCCCTCGCCCGACACCTGGCTGGCCGAACCCGGCGAAACGCCGGCCGCTGTCGCGACGCGGCGCCTGGGCGAGCTGCGCACCTTGCTGGAACAGCACGCCAGCGAGACCTGCGCCGTCATCGTCGAGCCGCTGGTGCAGTGCGCCGGCGGCATGCGCATGTACGACCCGAGCTATCTGACCGGCCTGCGCGCGCTCTGCGACGAGTTCGAGGTGCATCTGATCGCCGACGAGATCGCCGTCGGCTTCGGCCGCACCGGCACCCTGTTCGCCTGCGAGCAGGGCCGCATCACGCCGGACTTCCTGTGCCTGTCCAAGGGACTGACCGGCGGCACCCTGCCGCTGTCGGCCGTGGTCACGACGCAAGCGGTCTATGCGGCCTTCTATGCCGAATACGCCAGCGGCAAGGCCTTCCTGCATTCGCACAGCTATACCGGCAACGCGCTCGCCTGCCGCGCGGCGCTGGCGACCCTGCAGATCTTCCGCGACGAGCCCGTGCTCGCGCGCAATCGCGAACTCGCCGCGGTGCTGGCGCGCGAACTCGATCCGCTGCGCGATCACCCGCAGGTCGCCGACGTGCGCCAGACCGGCCTGATCGCCGCGGTCGAACTCGTGCGCGACCGCGCGACGCGCGAGCCGTTTCCGGCCGCCGAACGCCGCGGCCTGCGCGTCTACCGCCATGGACTCGCCCACGAGATGCTGCTGCGCCCGCTCGGCAACGTGGTCTATTTCATGCCGCCCTACGTGATCGAGCCCGAGCAGATCGCGACGATGGTCCGCGTCGCGCGCGACGGTATTGCCGCGGCCTTGCTCGACTGAGGCCGCACGTCGTGGGCGCGGCTGCCGCGAGAGCTCGCGGCCAGGCGCGACAAAGAAGGACTCGCGCGGCGACGACGTCGCCGCAGCGCCGTCACGGCGCGACGAAATTGATGCCCTGCACGAGCGCCCTGGCCAGACGGCTGCGCCGCAGCTGGGTGAGCCACCAGTCCAACGCCTTGCCGCGGTGGCTGCCGCGCCAGGCGACGTACAAGGTGTTCGGCTCGCGCGGTTGCGCCGTGCGCATCTCGCGCAAGGCGCCGCTGGTCAGCAGGCCGGCGACGCGCTGGCGCGGCAGCCAGCCGATGCCAAGGCCGTCGCGCTGGGCCAGGATCTTGGCCTGCATGCTCGGCACGGCGAGGGTCGGCTGACCGCCCTGCAGGCCGTAGCCGCGCACGTCGGTGCGCCGCGCCGTGTCGGCGACGACGACGGCGCGATGCGCGGCGATCGCCTCCTGACTCAGCGGTTCCCCGGCCCTGGCCAGGGGATGGCGTGGCGCGACACAGAACGCCCATTCCATGACGCCGAGCTCGAACCATTGCAGGTCCGGAATCACCGGCGGCTCGTTGGTCGCGCCGATCACGAGATCGGCCCGGCCGTCGCGCAAAGCCTCCCAGGTGCCGCCGAGCACTTCATGGGTGATCCGCAGACTCACGCCCGAAGCCAGGGCGTCGAAGGCGCGGATGACCGGCAGCAGGGTCTGGAATTCCAGCACCTCGTCGGTGACCAGCCAGAGCCGGTCCTCCCAGCCGCCGGCAATCTGTTTCACGCGCTGGGTCAGGCGCGCCATGTCGACGGCCAGGCGCGCGGCCTCGCGCGCCAGCAGTTGGCCGGCCGGGGTCAGCTGCAGGCGGTAGCGCCGGCGATCGAACAACAGCGCGTCGTAGCGCGCCTCGAGCTGGCGCGCCGCATGGGAGACCGTCGACGGCGCCTTGTCCAGCCGGACCGCCGCCCGGTTCAGGCTGCCGGTGTCCCGTATCGCTTCGAGCAGGGCAATTTCGTCCGCCGACAACATGTTCGGTTCCTTCGAATGTCTTGGCCGGGATCATGCTACGTCAGCGCTGGCCTGCGGCGTCAGCATGCGTGTCGGCGGCAACGAGCCGCGTCATCGAACGGAGCAACCCCATGAAACGTTTCCAGGACAAGACCGTGCTGGTCACCGGCGGCAACAGCGGCATCGGCCTGGCCGCCGCGCAGGCGTTCGCGGCCGAAGGCGCCCGCGTCGTCATCACCGGCCGCGACGCGGCGACCCTGGAGCAGGCGCGCGCCACGCTCGGCGCGAACGCCATCGCCCTGGTCAACGACGCCAGCCGCATCGGCGACGCCGCAGCGCTGGCCGCGGAGCTGACCGCGCGCGGCCTGCGCCTCGATGCGGTATTCCTCAATGCCGGCGTCGCGAAGCTGGTGCCGCTGGAACAGGTCGACGAGGCGCTCTGGGATCGGATCTTCACGACCAACGTCAAAGGGCCTTATTTCCAGATCCAGGCGCTGGCGCCGCTGCTCGATCCGGGCGCGTCCATCGTGATCAACGGTTCGATCAATGCGCACATGGGCATGCCGGATACCTCGGTCTATGCGGCGAGCAAGGCCGCGGTGATCTCGCTCGTCAGAACCCTGTCGGCGGAACTGCTGCCGCGCGGCGCGCGTGTGAACGTGGTGAGCCCGGGCCCGGTCGCGACGCCGCTGTACGACAGGCTCGGCCTGGACAAGTCCGCGCTGGAGGCGACCGCGGCCCATATCAAGAACCAGATTCCGCTCGGCCGCTTCGGCACGCCGGAGGAAATCGCCGCGACCGTGCTGCATCTGTCCGCACGCGAATCGGCCTTCATCGTCGGCACCGAGATCATTGCCGACGGCGGCATGAGCCAGTTGTGAGCGCCGCCGCCGGCATCGCCGCACGATGCCGGCGGCCACCCGGACGGACCGTTAGCGGAGCCTTCGCGCACCGGCACGCTTCGCAGCGGCCCGCACCGTTTGACACTCAATCGAGAACGATTATCATTAACTGAAATTTGACCTCCCCGCGTATCGCCAGCCGGGTTCCTCGCCGAACGCCGCCAGCCGCGTCCACCGCACGTACAGGCTGACTTCGTTCCATGTCGCTGACCCGCCTTTCACTGGCGATCGCTCTCGCGATCGCGGCGCCGCTTGCGCGCGCCGAACCCGCGGCCACCGCCGCTCCGGAAACCTACGATCAGCTCGAGCGCATCATCGTCTCGGCCACCCTGTCCGCGCAGGCGGTCAAGGACATCGCCGCCGAAACCACAGTGCTGCTGCGCGAGGAAATGGATCGGCGCCTGAACCAGGACCTGCGCGACCTCGTGCGCTACGAGCCCGGCATCAGCGTGACCGGCGGCGGCCGTTTCGGACTCGGCGGGTTCGCGATCCGCGGTCTCGACGGCAATCGCGTACGCATCGAGGTCGACGGCGTCAGCGCGCCGGATGCGTTCGCGATCGGCAGCTTCTCCAATGCCGGGCGCAATTTCGTCGACCTGGATTCGCTCAAGCGCGTGGAAATCGTGCGCGGCGCGGCCTCCGCGCTGTACGGCTCCGACGCGCTGGGCGGCGTCGTCAGCTTCGTGACCAAGGACCCGCGCGACTACGTGGCCGGCGGCGGCGACGGCCGCTACCTCGGCCTCAAGGCGCTGTACGACAGCGCCGACCGCCAGGCCACCGAAAGCGCGACCGGCGCGCTGCAGGACGGCGATCACGGCCTGCTCGCCGTCGTCACGCACCGCGACGGCCATGAACTGAACAACCGCGGCGAACGCGACGTGACCGGCAGCACGCGCACGCGGCCCAATCCGCAGCACACCGACGGCAATGCCGTGCTGGCCAAATACGTCTACGGCGATGCGAAGAATTTCTCGCGCGTGACCCTGGACGCTTCGCGCAGCGATTCGGACACGCGCGCGCTGGACCAGCTCGGCCTGCGCGCGGCCGGCACGACGCAGACCTTGTACACGCGCCTGGATGCGGAAGACCGCCGGTCACGGGCGCGCCTGTCCGTCGACCAGCGCTACGACATTTCCGCGGGCTTCGCCGACACCGTGGAATGGCGCCTCTACACCCAGACCAGCGAAACGCGCCAGAACACGTTCGAGGACCGCGCCAGCGTCGTCAACGGCGCAACCGTCAATCCGATCTCGCGCTATCGCCGTTTCGACTACGAACAGCGCGAGCATGGCATCGACGCGCTCGCGCACAAGCGCCTGGGCAGCGGCACGGTCAGCCACGACCTGGCCTACGGCCTGGAATACGTGAGCGGCCGCGTGCGCGAGCAGCGCGACGGCTTGCAGCACAACCTGACCACGGGCGCCGTCAGCAACGTGGTCTCGCCCGACGTGTTTCCGGTGCGCGACTTCCCGCTGACCGACACCGCGCGCACGGCCGTGTTCGTGCAGGACGACATGAGCCTGTTCGACGGCCGCCTGCATCTGGTGCCGGCGCTGCGCTACGACCGTTTCGAGATCGACCCGCGCCGCGATGCGGTGTTCGAGGAAGACAATCCCGGCGTCGCGCCGGTGCAGCTCGACAGCGACCGTGCATCGCCGAAGTTTGCGGCGATCTACCGCTTCGCCGAGGCCTGGCGCGTCTATGCCCAGTACACGACCGGCTTCCGCGCGCCGCCCTACAGCGACGTCAATGTCGGCTTCACGAATCTGCAGTTCGGCTATACGGCGCTGCCGAATCCGGACCTCAAGCCGGAGACCAGCCGCGGCGTCGAAGCCGGGCTGCGCGTCGACGGCGACGCGGGCTATGCCTCGGTCGCGGTCTACCGCAACCGCTACCGCGACTTCATCGAATCGCTGATCAACGTCGGCACCGATCCGCAGACCGGCCTGATGCTGTTCCAGTCGCGCAACATCGGCCGCGTCGACATTCGCGGCGCCGAAGCCAACGCCGGGCTGCGCCTGGGGCATTTCAACGCTGCGCTGGACGGCTGGGAAATCCGCGCCGCGGTCGCGAGCGCCCGAGGCGACGATCGCGTCAACGACGTGCCGCTGGCAAGCATCGAGCCGGCCAAGGCCGTGCTCGGCCTGGCCTACGACGGCGAACACTGGGGTGCCGAAATCATCGGCAGCTTCGCGCGCGCCAAGACCCGCGTGGCGCCGGCGGCCGGCGGCCCGGCGTTCGCCGCGCCGGGCTACGGCACCGTCGATGCCTATCTGCACTGGAACCCGCTCGCGTCGCTGACCGTGTATGCCGGCCTGACCAACCTTGGCGACAGGCGCTACTGGGAATGGAACAGCGTGCGCGGCATGAGCGCGAGCGCCGCGATCGACCGCTACAGCGCACCGGGCCGCGCGGCCAGCGCCGGCTTCAGGCTCAGCTTCGACTGAGTCCATACTTTCTGGAGATTTTCACGATGCGATACCTCGTCCTCTGCGCGGCCGCCCTGCTGGCCAGCGCCTGCACCGGTACCGGCGGCGCGCGCCGCGCCCAGCCTGTGTCCGGCCTCGCGCCGGCGACCGCGGCGCCGGCCGACTACCGGCGTCCCTGCGACGGCACGCCGGAAACGCCGCAGCTCGCGTTCGACTGCGACCGCCGCAGCATCCTCGGCATGACCGGCGAGTTCCGCGTCAGGTTCGCGTTCGACGAAACGCTCGCGCTGAAACCCGGCTACCAGCCGAAACCGGCGCAACGTTCCGGCGGCGACGAAGTCGTGTTCGTCGTCGAGGATCGCGGCGACTTCATCGCGCTGCAGCACATCCTCGTCGCCGGCAGCGGCAAGGAACGCATGGTCATCAAGCACTGGCGCCAGGACTGGCAGTACGAGCCGAAAGAAGTGCTGCTGTTCCGCGGCCGCGGGCATTTCGAGCTCGCGCCGGTACCGCCCGAGCAGGCGCGCGGCGCCTGGTCGCAGTCGGTCTACGAAGTCGACGACGCGCCGCGCTACGCCGGCGTGGGCCGCTGGGATCACGCCAACGGCGTCGACGCCTGGACCTCGGACTTCACCTGGCGCCCGCTGCCGCGGCGCGAATACAGCAAGCGCAACGACTACCAGGTACTCGGCGCGATCAACCGCCATACCCTGACGCCGGGCGGCTGGATGCACGAACAGGACAACGAGAAGCTCGTGCTCGGCGCCGACGGCAAGGCCACGGCGCTGGTGCGCGAAGTCGGCATCAACAGCTACGAGCGCACGAGCGCGATCGACTTCTCCGCCGGCCGCGACTACTGGCGCACCACCGAAGCGTTCTGGCGCGAGGTGCGCCAGGCCTGGGCCGACGCCGCACAGCGGCGCCGCGCCTACGACCTCAGGCACATGCTCGGCGAGCGGCCACGCTTCGAGGCGCTGTTCGCCCTGGCCGACAAGGCTGCCGCCGGCGAAAGCGTCGCGCGTGCCGACATCGACGCGGTGTTGAACCAGGCGATGGCCAAGGATGCGGGACACACGGCGCAGGCGCAGCCGGCGAATTGAGCGGCACCGGTCGCGGCGAGCCCCCGGCAAACCGCAATGCCACGGCCCAGACCGATCGCGATTCTTCCGGCAACGCGTCGCCGCCGCGACGGCGTCCGGCACGGCGGCTGTGCGCAACGCGCTGCCGCCATGCCCTGCGCCATTCCGATGATCGACGCGCGAGGCCGCGCACCGGCACGCCGGGTTTGCCAGCCGCCGGCGCGATTGCCGACAATGCCCGGCCCCGGCGACCGTCATCCTTCCGCCATGCGCATTCCCCGCATCCATGTGCCCGCCGCGCTGTCCGCCGGCGACGTGCTGCAGCTGCCCGAGCAGGCCGGCGAACATCTGGCCCGCGTCCTGCGGCTCGAATCCGGCCATCCGCTGATCCTGTTCAACGGCGACGGCAGCGAATACGACGCGCGGCTGGCGACGTTGAGCAAGCGCGCGGTCACGGCCGAAGTCGTCGCGTGTCGCGAGGTCTCGCGCGAATCGCCGCTGTCGCTGACCCTGGTCCAGGGCGTGGCTCGCGGCGAAAAGATGGACTGGATACTGCAGAAGGCCACCGAGCTCGGCGTCGCGCGCATCGTGCCGGTAGTGACCGAGCGCACCGAGGTGCGCCTGGACGAAGACCGCGCCGGCAAGCGCCTCGCGCATTGGACTTCGGTGGTCGCTGCGGCCTGCGAGCAGTGCGGCCGCAACACATTGCCGGACGTGCTCGCGCCGCAGAAGCTCATGACCTGGTGCGCCGCCCTGAGCGAGGCGGACACGGCCGCGCGCTTCGCGCTGCTGCCCGAGGCCGGGACCGGCCCGCGCGACATCGGCGCGCTGCCGCAGGGTGCGATTCTGCTCGTCGGCCCCGAAGGCGGCCTGTCCGATCACGACATCGCGATCGCGCGCAACGCGGGCTTTCGCGGCCTGCGCCTCGGCCCGCGCATCCTGCGCACCGAAACCGCCGGTCTGGCGGCGATCGCGGCGCTGCAGGCGATCGCCGGAGATTTTGCATAGATCGCGGTGAGTGCGACCGAAGGGTTCCGCGAGCTTTTGTCCTCGCGTTCGACCGCCTCAGATGCACGCGAGAAACCCATCCCCACCCATACCCTCCCCTTGAAGGGGAGGGTTTGTTACGGCGATTCTGAAACACCCCCTTCACCCCGGGGCTCACACGGCTAGCCGAAAAACAGCCTCAAACGAGCGATTTTCTTGTTTCTTGCCGAGAAAAAAACTCCCCTTCAAGGGGAGGGCATGGGTGGGGATGGGGTTTGCTTCGCCCCAGCCACTTCACCAGAAGGCCTGAACGGGCCACCGCACAGGCGCAGTCCGTACCGCTGCGATCTTCGTGCAGCGTGCAGCAGGCGCTTTCGACGAATACCTACGGTGCTGTCACCGAATCAGGCGACCAGCGCCTCGGCCATCAGGGTTTCGATCTGGTTGAGGTCGGGAATCACGGCCTGATCGTCGCGGACCAGTACCTGGGCGCGTACGCCATGCGGGTGGTGGTGTTCGTCGCCGGTCGGAATCAGCAGTTCCGGGCTGACCGTGGTCAGGCGCGGGAAGCCCTGGGTCAGCATCGCGATGAACGGCATCTTGGCATGGCCGCCGATGGCCTTGAGCACGGCGACGCGGGCGCCGGTCGAGCCTTCCTCGTGGGTCAGGCCCGACAGGATCGCGAACGAGAACAGCGGCAGGCGCCAGCCGCGCCAGGAAAGCCGGCCGAGAATCCACTCCGGCGCATTGGCGATCTTTTCCACATTGGCGAGCGTGATGACCTCGGCCACGGTCGCGTTGGGCAGCAGCACGCGGCCGTTGGTGATCGGGATCAGTACGCCGCGAATTTCTCGGGGGGTGTCCATGTGCGCTCTCAGCCCTTGATGGCGGCGATGGTTTGTTTGGCCAGTTCGGCCGGCGAGCCCATGAACGCGACGACGCCGGCGTCACGCGCGCCGTCGACCATGGAGCTGATGACGCAGGTGTCCGGGTCCTGCGCCCAGACCTGACCGCCCTTCGCGGCGAGGTGCTTGGCGCCTTCGATGGCGTCGTGGGCCATGCCGGAAAAGATGATCAGGGTGGCCGCGGCGCCGAAACGGTCGGCGACGTCGCGCACGACCAGGTCGATCGACGGCGTGTACGGCGACGCCTCCGGCAGATGGGCGAGCTGGACCACGCCGTCGGCGTCGAACAGCAGGCGGTGCGTGGTCGGCACGACGACGACGTCGCCGTGGGCGACGCGTTCGCCGTGGGTCGGCGAACGCACGGTCAGCGGCGTGGCCTTGGCCAGCTGGGCGGCCATGAGTTCGAGGAACTCCGCGCCCATGTGCTGCGCCAGCACGAACAGCGCCGGGAAGCGCGCCGGCAGAGCCGCGAGGAATTCGCGCACGGCTTCGGGTCCGCCGATCGAGGCGCCGAGCACGATCACGCGGCGTATCGGCTTGACCGCCGACGAACCGTCGAGGCGATGCTCGACGACGTATTCGGGCCGGTCGGGCGAAACCGCCTCTTCCATCGGCATGAGGTCGAGCTTGAGCGAGGTGTCGAAGCTGAACTTGCTCGCATCGCCGCCTTCGGGCGCGAGATAGTCCTTGGCATCGACCTTCTCCACGACGACCGGAGCCGGCGCGGCGGGCGCGGCGGGCGAGTCGTCATCGCTGGCTTCGACGATGTCTTCGAGCGCCCAGTTGCCGCCGGACAGGAAACTCTCGGCCGACATCTTCTGTACGCCGAAGTCTTCGCTCTTGGCGGCCGGCGCCGGCGGCGTTGCGGCGCTGTCGTCGCCGTCTTCCGTGAGCGGCTCCAGCGACCAGGACGACAGGCTGGACGGCATCTCGAACTTCGCGGCGGCCTTCGGCGCCGCCTTGGGTGGCTCGGCTTCGCGCGCGGTCGGCACATTGGCGACGAGGTTGGCATCGGCCGCCGGCGCGGCAGCGCCGCCGCCGAAGGCCGCGTCGAAGTCGACGAGTTCAGCCGGCTCGGCTGCCGGCGGCGGTGCAGCCGGCGTGTCGAACAGCGCGTCGAGTTCGGCGCCGAAGCTGAAATCGGGTTCCGCGTCGGCACTGCCGGCAGGCTGACCGGCGCCGAACGGATCGGCTCCGAAATCACTTTCGCCGAGGCCGCTCGCCGCGGCGCGCGTCGGCACCGACGGTTCGGGCAGATCCAGCGCGCCGAGATCGAAGTCCAGGTCGAAATCGGCCGGGGCGGCGGCCGCCGGCGTTGCCGGCACGGCCGGCGGGCTGTCGAAGGTGAGATCGAGATCGAAGTCGGCGCCTGACGCGGCGGGCGCAGCGAGATCGAAATCCAGGTCGAGCGCGGCGGGCGCGGGCTTGGCAGCAGGCGCCGGAGCCGGCGGCAGATCGAGATCGAAGTCGAGCGCGTCGCTGTTGCGTGCCGGCGGCGCTGCCGGCGGCAGGTCGAAGTTCAGGTCCGCGGCCTTGGCCGGCGCCTTGGCGGCCGGCGGCACCGGCAGTTCCTGCGTGATCGCGCTGGACGAGGCCGGCGGCGGCGTACCGGCGCCGAGCAGTTCGTCGAAATCGAAACCGAATCCGCTGCTCGCGCCGCTCGCGGGTTTGGCGGCGCTGGCGGCAGGCGCGGCGTTCTGGCTGAACAGCGCGTCGAGCGCGCCGGACAGGCCGGCTTCGCCGGAGAACATCGCCGTCGCAGCTTCGTCCGGCGCGAACGTCGCGCTCGGCGCGGCGCTCTGCGGCACATCGGGAATGCCGCGCGCGATCTTCTGCGTCGGCGACGGCGGCGCTTCGGCGCCGGCCGGTCGCGGCGGATCGGCGACTTCGGGCCGGCCCATGATCTTGGCGGCCAGGTGGCGGGACCAGCGCGCCTGCTCCCAGCCCGACAGGCCGGAGGACACCTGCGCGTCGTTGAACACGACGTTGTAGCGCTCGTCGTCGAGCAGGTCGTAGACCTCGTCGAGGTGCGCCTCGATGTCCGGATCGAGGTTGACGATGACGACGTGCGCGCCGGAACCCTCGAGCGCGTCGCGGTCCATCTGCGCGGTCAACGCCTCATAGACGACGGCAGCGCCGAGATCCTTGAGCGCTTCCTTCAGATGGCCTTCGAGCTGGCTGGTCTGGTAGAGCAGCGCGACGCTGACCGGCTCGTCGTGAACGGATGGATTAGGCACGGCTCAACCTCAAGGTTTCCTGCACGTTGCGGAGCAGATCGACTTCCTGATACGGCTTGCCGAGGTAGCGCTCGACGCCGATTTCCAGCGCGCGCTGCCGGTGCTTCTCGCCGGTACGCGAGGTGATCATGATGATCGGCACGAGCTTCAGGCGCGGGTCGTTCTTCATGTAGGTCGCGAGCTCGTAGCCGTCCATGCGCGGCATTTCGATGTCGAGCAGCATGAGGTCCGGCACCTTGTCCTGCAGTTTCTCGACCGCGTCGAGACCATCCTTCGCCGTGATCACGTCCATGTCGTTGCGTTCGAGCACGCGCGTGGTGACCTTGCGCATCGTGATCGAGTCGTCGACGACCATGACCAGCGGCTGGCGGCGCTCCTCGACCGGCGGCGCAATCGGCTGCGGCGCGAACGTCGCGATGTCGACGCCGGCTTCGACGCTGGCCGCGCGCAGCGCGACGTAGCGGCGCACCAGCGGTGCGAGATCCAGAATCATGACGACCGAACCGTCGCCCATGATCGTCGCGCCGAAGATGCCGGCGACCGAGCTGATCTGCGGGCCGACCGACTTGACGACGACTTCGCGCGAACCGACCACGCCGTCGATGCGCACGGCGGCGCGCTGGTCGCCGGTACGCGTCATCAGCAGCGGCACCTGCGCTTCGTCGGCCAGACGCGGCACCGGCACGTTGAGCAGCTGCGCCAGCTCGTAGATGTGGAATTCCTCGCCGGCGTAGGCGTAGACCGGATTGACCGTGGCCAGGCGCCGCTCGAGATCTTCGCGGCCAATGCGCACCACGCCCTGCACCGAGGACATCGGGATCGCATACGTCGCTTCGCCGAGGCGCACGAGAATCGCCTGCGTGACGGCCAGGGTGAACGGCAGGCGGATCGTGAACACCGAGCCCTTGCCGCGCTCGGAGTCGATCGTCAGGCCGCCGCCGAGCTGCTTGATCTCGTTGTGCACCACGTCCATGCCGACGCCGCGGCCGGCGAGCTGGGTGACCTGCTCGGCCGTGGAGAAGCCGGTTTCCAGAATGAACGCGTAGAGGTCGCGGTCGGACAGCTGCGCGTCGGCGTTGAGCAGGCCGCGCTCGATGGCCTTCTTGCGGATCGCGTCGCGATCCATGCCGCGGCCGTCGTCGGACACGCGCAGCACGACTTCCGTCGCCTCGCGGCTGACCTGGATCGTGACCGTGCCTTCCGGATTCTTGCCGACCTTGGCACGGTCCTCCGGCGATTCGATGCCGTGGGCCAGCGCGTTGCGCAGCATGTGCTCGAACGGCGCCTTCATGCGTTCGAGCAGGTTGCGGTCCATTTCGCCCTGCGCGCCTTCGACCTTGAGCTGGGCGCGCTTGCCGATTTCCTGGGCCGACTGGCGCACGGTGCGGCGCAGGCTCGGCACCAGCGAGTCGAACGGCACCATGCGCGTGCGCATGAGGCCTTCCTGCAGATCCGAACTCACGCGCGACTGCTGCAACAGCAGGGTTTCCGACTGGCGCGTGAGATCGTCGAGCAGGTTCTGAATCGACACCAGGTCCGACACCGACTCGCCGAGTGCGCGCGACAGCTGCTGCAGCTGCGAGAAGCGGTCGAGTTCCAGCGGATCGAAGGTGGTCTCGCCGGGCTCGTGATGCTCGCGCTGGTAGCGCGCGATGATCTGCGCTTCGGTCTCCATTTCCAGCTTGCGCAACTGTTCGCGCAGACGCGAGACGGTCTGTTCGAATTCGACGAGGTTGAAGCGGAACGTGGTGACCTGCTGCTCCAGGCGCGAGCGGTAGATCGAGACTTCGCCGGCGTAGTTGACCAGCGAGTCGAGCAGGTCCGAACGCACGCGGATCATTTCCTGCGCCGGACGCGGCTCGTCGTCCTCGACCGGCGGCAGTGCGCCCGGACGGTTGATCGGCGCCGGACGCGCCGGTGCCTTCGGCGCTTCGGCGACGGGCGCCGCCGCCGGTGCCGGCACCCGCGTTTCGGTCGTCGCAGCCGGCAACGCCGCAGTCGCGGCGAGCTGGCCGGACAGATCGCCGGAAACCAGCGCATCGAAGCGCGCGATCGCGTTCTCCGGCATCGCGATAGCCTGGCGCTTGGCGATGCGCTGGACCAGCGCATGCAGGCGGTCGTAGCCGCGCTCGAAGGATTCGACGGTCGCGCGGTCCATGCCGCGGCGGCCCTCGCTGATCGCTTCGAGCAGCGATTCCATCGCATGCGACAGGTCGCCGATCGGCGCCAGGCCGGCCATGCGCGCACCGCCCTTGAGCGTATGCAGATCGCGCTGCATGCCGGTCACGATGTCGCGGTCCTGCGGCGCTTCGCGCAGACGCGCGATCAGGCCGTCGGAGTGATCGAGAATGTCGCTGCCTTCCTGCACGAAGATCTCGAGCAGATCCTCGTCCATGTCGGGCAGGTCGAGGCGGCCTTCGGGCTGGACGTCGTCGGCGATCGGCGGCAGCACGATGTCGCCGAGCCCGGCGCTGCGGCTCTGCGCTTCGGCGCGCGCGCGCTCGGCCGCTTCGGCGGCCTGTTCGGCGGCCATGCGCTCGGCCTCGCGACGCGCCTGCGCAGCGGCTTCCTCGGCCGCGCGCGCCTGCGCTTCGGATTCGGCCCGCGCGGCAGCCGCGTCGGCTTCGGCGCGCGCAGCGGCTTGGGCTTCGGCGCGAGCGGCAGCTTCGGCTTCGGCCAGGAGGGCGGCGGCTTCGGCCTGGGCGCGGTTGGCGGCATCGAGCTCCGCCTGCGCGGCCGCAGCGGCCTCGGCGCGCGCCAGCTCGGCTTCCTCGGCGGCTCTGGCCGCGGCATCGGCTTCGACGCGCGCCGCGTCGGCCAGCAGCGCGTCGAGTTCGCTGACGTCGACATCGCCGGCGCCCGCGCCGTCGAGCGCGGCCAGCGGAACCTCAGCGACTGCCGCCGGGCTTTCCAGCGGCGCAACGGCCGCGAGCAGCTTGTCGAATTCGGCCTGCTCGTCGCTGGAGAACAGGCCGTCGAGACTCAGGCCTTGGCCGGCGTCGAAATCGGTCGTGCCGCTATCGGCAAGGCTGACGCTGTCGAGGCTGATTTCCTCGTCGGCGGCGTTTCCGCCGTGCAGCTCGGCGAAATCCAGCGCCGACAGCTCTTCGAGCGAAATTTCCTCGACCTGCATCGCGGCGTCGCCGCCGACGGCCGCCGACGGAACGCCGTCGGCGAGACTGCCGTCGAGCGCGAAGCTCAGTTCCTCGGCCAGGGTCGCGCCGGCGTCGGCCGCGGGCGTGCGCAGATCGAAAGTGAAGGGCTCGTCGGCCGTTTCGGCGAGACCCCGCAGCGGCTCCGATTCGACCGGCGCCGGTTCTTCGGCGGCGGGGAGCACGATGTCTTCATCGGCCGCGGCAGCGGCGAGCACGATGTCCTGGTCGGTTGCGGCCGCAGCCATCCCGGCCGGCGACTCGAGCACCGGTTCGACAGCGGCGGGTTCGGCGGCCAGTTCGAGGCTGTCCAGCGCGTCGTCGTCGCTGGGCACGTAGAGCATGTGCGCGAGTTCCGGCTCGGGCAGATCGTCGCGCAGCGCGACGATGCGCTCGATCAGGCCTTCGGACTGCTGCAGGTCGAGCTGGCCGCGTTCCAGCGACTGCATGACCGTGCGCACGAGTTCGCTCGCGTCGCGCAGCGCGGCCAGGCCGATCGGCTCGGGCGCGGCTTCGCGGGCGCGCAGGCGCTTGATGTAGCCTTCCAGCGGCGCGAGCACGTGGCTGATGACCGGGATGTCGACCATCGCGATCGCGCCGTGCAGGGTATGCACCGAACGCAGCAAGGTATCCGTCGCCACCTGCGGCGAATGCGCCGAACCGTCGACGAAGCCGTCGATGACCGCCAGATGCTGGCTGACTTCGCTGCGCAGGATGTCGAACAGCACCGGGTCGATGTTCGGCAGCGGGCCGGCGGCCGGCAGCGCGTCGGCCGGGATTTCGGCCACGGCCGGCTCCAGCGCGATCTCGCGCTCGATGTCCAGGGTCCTGGTCAGCTCGACGACCGGCAGCGAGACCGGCGCGATGGCGACCGGCTCGTCCTCGACCGGCACTTCGACGAGGCGCTTGACCTTGCGCTTGACGATCTTGGTGCGCTTGCGCGCCGGCGCGAGCCAGGCTTCTTCGCCGGTCACGAGCTTGTCGGCGACGGCCATGAGGCCGGCGATGTCGGCCTTCGGCGAGCCCTCGCCGCGCAGCGCGGCAAGCAGTTCCGGCAGCGCCGCGACCGACTGGTCGACGAGCGTGATGACCGCCGCGTTCGGCTGTATGGTCTTGTCGAGCACGCGGTTGAGCATGTTCTCGACTTTCCAGCTGAACTCGCCCAGCGCCATCGCGCCGACGAGACGGCCGGAACCCTTGAGCGTATGGAACGAACGGCGCACGGGCTTGAGGCGCTCGAAATCGTTCAGGTCCGCCTTCCAGATCGGCATGTGGCGGTTGAGGTTGTCGATTTCCTCCTGCACTTCCTCGACGAAGACCTCACGGATCTCCTCGTCGATGTCGTCGGAGGCGACGGCCTGGAAGCTCGCATCGGCGGTGCCGCTCGCGGCCGAGTCGTCCTCGACCTCTTCCTCGACCTCTTCCTCGATCTCTACCGTGCGGAAGCGCGGCGCCGGCGGCGCGACGGCGGCCGGCGGCTGGGTCGGTTCGGTCTCGGTCAGGCGCAGGCCGGTCAGGTCCTGCACCGGCACGGACGGCGCCGCGTGCTCGCCGACGACGAGTGCGTCGAGGTTCTCGCCGGGCGCGATCTCCACCGCGACTTCCAGCTCGCGCAGCGGCTCGGGCGCCGGGGGCTCGGGTTCGGCCGCGACTGGTTCGACGTCGGGCAGGCCCAGCTTCGCGATGAAGTCGTCGACGTCGCCGCCGAGATCCATGTCCACGCTGGGCAGGTCCGACGCGGCGGAGGCGAATTCGATCTCGCCGCGCGCGGAAGGATTGCGGCCTTCGGGCAGGGTGTCGGCGAACGATACGAACTGGCCTATCGACAGGTCCGCGGCACGCGCTTCCGGCGCGGCGATCGGCGGCGGCGGTGCGATCGCGGCCGGCGGCGGCGCGGCGGGCATCTCGACGGCCTGCGCGCGCGGCGCATCGAACGATCCGAACGACGGCGCCGACGCGGACGGCAGCGGGCTGCTTTCGCCGCTGGCCGGCAGCGGCGCGCGCGTCGGCGGCGGCTCGGGCGCGTCGCCGTCGTCCTCGGGCACCGGCCAGTAACCGAGCGCTTCGAGACTTTCGCGCGTGACGTCCAGGATCTTCTCGCGGCCGGCGCGCTGGTCGCGCGTGGCTTCGAGGTAGTACTCGATCGAGGCGATCGTGTCGGCGAGCTTGTCCATCTGCTCGGCCGTCGGCACACGGCGCCAGCGCATCAGCTCGACCTCGATGAAGCGCACGAGGCCGTGCATGAGTTCGGCCGGCTTGTGCAGGTCGAGCATGCGCAGCGCGCCGGAGACCTCGTCGAGCAGGCGCGGAATCTGTTCGACCTTGGCGTGATCCCAGGGCGATTCGATGAACGCGACGATGTCGTTCTTGGCCTGGGCCAGATTCGTCGTCGCTTCCTTCATCAGCGCGTCGAGAATCTTGCGCACTTCGGCCTTGGGCAGCTCCATGCCGCCGCTGCCGGTATCCTCCGGCGTGTCGGCGCCGAGGCGGTCGATATGGTCGTCGAGCGAGGCTTCGACGTAGAGCAGCGCGCCGGCGACGTCGAGCAGCGTGCTCTCGTCGGGCGAGCGCGTCTTGTTGGCGATTTCCTCGACGATGCCGCGCTGTTCGATGACGACGCGGCGCGGCACGCCGAGGCCGAGCATGCCGAGCGTGTCGCCGACGCGGTCGAGCACGTCGACCTGGGCCATGAGTTCGGCCGGATCGTTGCCCTGGGCACGCAGGAAGATGTCCAGCGCTTCCTTGACACGCAGCAGGTCGTCCTTGATCGCCGCCGAAACCGTGTCGAGCAGCGCGCGGTTGTGGCCCGAGATCGAACCCTTGGCGTGTTCGAGCTCTTTCTCGCTGGGCAGCAGCGCCTGCAGCTTGAAGGCCTGGCGCACCTCGGTCAGCCGCGGTGAATCGGCGCTGGCATGCGCGACGTAATACAGCAGGTTCTTCAGCAGCTCGCGCGGCGGCGCCGACTGGAACGCGGCTTCGCCGGCGTCGACGAGGCGCTTGATCTCGCGGTCGACCTTGCCGAACAGCAGCTTGACGGCCGGGCTCGCGTCGATCGCGCCGGCGCCGACGCCTTCCAGCACGGCGCTGCCGATCCACCAGACGCGGCGCGGTTCGACCGCATGGCTGATCGCGCGCACGCGGCCGAGCAGGTCGATGAGCTTGTCGGTTTCCAGGCGCGGATCGGCCGCGCGCAGCCACTTCAGCAGCGAGACCTGATAGGCCGTGCGCAGACGGCCAGCGGTGAGCTTGAGCTCGCCCTCGGGCAGCGGCTGGGCCGCGCCGTCGGCACTGGCCGGCAGCGGCAGGCTCAGGTCCGGCGAGAACAGTACGCTTTCGGAAAACAGCTCCTCGCCGCGCACCGCGCGCAGGTCGTTGAGCAGCGGCAGCAGGACGATCGGAATGTCCTTGTGGCCGCTCTGCAGCCGCTCCAGGTAGTCCGGCAGCTGCACGATGCCGCGCATCAGCACGGTATAGGCTTCTTCCTTCTGGCGGATCTCGCCGTCGAGCAGCGTCTGCGCGAGACGCTCCATCTCCTCGACCACCATCGACGCGCCATACAGCTCGACCATGCGCAGGGTGCCCTGCACCTGATGCAGATAGGTCGCGCAGAAGCGCATGAGGCTGGAGTCGGCGGGATCGTCGACATAGGCCTCCAGCGCCTGACGCGCCTGCTTCAGGGTCTCGTCGAGCTCCTGCTTGACCCAGTTGAGCGTGGTGAAGTCGATGTCGTCTTGCAGTCTCATGCGCTTTTCTCTCAGCGGTTGCGCAGGAAGGCGAGCGCCTGCCTGTGCGGCACGCGGCTCAAGGTGGGATGGGCGAAGCTGGTGACTTCACCGGCGCCCAGCACCAGCAGGCCGCCGGGCTTGAGCAGTCCCGCCAGCGCGCCGAGCAGCTCGCGCCGACGATCCCGTGCAAAATAGATCAATACGTTCTGGCAGAAAATCAGGTCCAGCCGCTTGAGCGGCGCGCGCGCCACGTCGAGCAGGTTGAACTGGGCGAAACCGACGCGCTTGCGCAGCGTCTCCTTGATCTGGAACGAGTCGGCGTCGATCTCGTCGGCGTAGCGTTCGCGGTAGTCGGGCGGGATCTCGCCGAACTTGGTCCGGGCATACAGCCCCGAACGGCCCACCGCGAGCGCCGGCTGGCTGACGTCGGTCGCGGTCACGCCGAAATACACGCGAGCATCGTTGAACGCGCTGATGTGGCGGTCGAGCACCATGGCCAGCGTATAGGCCTCCTCGCCCGTGGAGCAGCCCACGCTCCAGGCGTGCAGCGCGCCCTGGCTGCCGCTCTTGACCAGGCGCGGCAGCCATTCGTTGGCGATCAGGTCGAACGACGGCGGATGGCGGAAGAAATGCGTCTCGTGGACCGTCAGCCGGTCGACCAGCGTGGTCCACTCGATCGCGCCTTCGGGCACCTTGTGCAGGTCGCGGTAATAGTCGTCGAAGCGCTCGTGACCGGTTTCGCGCATGCGCCCGCGCACCGCCGTGACCAGGAACGGCTTGCGCGCCGGCGGCACGACGACGCCCGTACGCCGTTCGAGCATGTCCGCCCAGCGTGCGAATTCGGCATCGTCCATGCCCGGCAAGGCAGAGAGCGCCGACCAGTTACCGATCGCAAGGGCCATGCGCGCCGAATCACCTCATCGTCAGGCAAGCTTCCGCCGTCAGGTCGGAAGCTTGAAGTCCGCAACCGAACGGCGCAGGTCCGCAGCGAGCTGGGCCAGGTTGCCGATGGACTCGGCGGTCTGGCTCGCACCGAGCGAGGTCTGCGTCGTGATTTCCTGAATCACGTTCATGGTCGCCGAGATGTTCGTCGCAGCGGCCGACTGCTGGCGCGCCGCCTCGGAGATGTTCTGAATCAGGTCGGCGAGGTCGTTCGACACCTTTTCGATCTCGCCGAGCGCGAGGCCCGCGTCCTCGGCCAGTCGCGCGCCGGCGACCACTTCGGCCGTCGTCTGTTCCATCGAGCTGACCGCTTCGTTGGTGTCGGACTGAATCGTCTGCACCAGCGTTTCGATTCGCTTCGTTGCATTGGACGCGCGTTCGGCGAGTCGCTGCACTTCGTCGGCGACGACCGCGAAGCCGCGGCCCGCCTCACCGGCCGAGGCCGCCTGGATGGCGGCGTTCAGCGCGAGAATGTTCGTCTGCTCGGCGATGTCGTTGATGAGTTCCACGATCGAACCGATTTCCTGCGACGACTCGCCGAGGCGCTTGATTCGCTTGGACGTCTCCTGGATCTGGTCGCGGATCGAGTCCATGCCCTGAATCGTCTGACGCACGATGGCTGCGCCCTTGGACGCGATCTGCACCGAGCGCTGCGCCACGTCGGCCGATTCGGCGGAATTCTTCGACACCTCGTCGATCGACACGGCGATTTCGTTGATCGCCGCCGATGCGGAGGTGATCTGCTGCGCCTGATGCTCTGCGGCTTCGGCCAGGTGCATGGCGGTCGCCTGCGTTTCCTGCGCGGCGGCGGACACCTGCACGGCGGTCTCGTTGATCGTCGTCACCAGGGAGCGCAGTGCTTCCACGGCGAAGTTGACCGAGTCGGCGATTGCGCCCGTGATGTCCTCGGTGACGGTCGCCTTGACGGTGAGGTCGCCTTCTGCGAGCGATCCCATTTCGTCGAGCAGGCGCAGAATGGCTTCCTGATTGCGCTGGTTCAGCTCGGCCGTGACCGAGTAGCGGCGGCGCTGGTCGCGCGCCTGGGCGATCAGCAGCACGACGAGCAGCGCGGCGGCGACGGCCGCGGCGATGAGGCCCCACCAGACGTTCGGGAACAGACGCTTGTTGGACAGCTCGCCGATCTTGGTCGCCACGTCGTTGGCGCGCAGCAGCACCGTCTGCGAGTCGCCGAAGATGTTGTCGGCGGATTCCTTGACTTCCTGCAGGCTGGAGGCGGAGTCGAGGATCTTCTGCACCGGCTCGGCCATGCCGGTCCACTTGGCGTAGATGTCGGTCAGGATCTCGCGGCCGTTGGCGTTGTCCAGCGCCTTGATGTTGAAGTCGGGAGAGCCGTTGATCAGGCCGTTGAGCACCGCGCCGTAGAGTCGCGCATCGCGCGAGAAGCCGTCGGCCGCGGACTGCGCGCCCTGGCCGCCGAGCAGGATTTCCTGCACGCGGCGGATCATGCGGTCGGCCAGCAGCATCTGGCGCATCGAGATCTGCACCTGCTGGGTCGAGCCGCTGCGGTTGGTCAGGATGTTGACCACCTCGTCCATGCGCGAGTTGAGGATCGGGATCTGGCCGGAGAAGTCGCTCGCGGTCGCGGCGGAGCTGAGCACGAGCTCCTTGTTGCCGAGAATCTTCGTCGCGTTGGTGTTCAGTGCGGCCCAGGAGCGGCTGAGTTCCTGCAGCTGCTTGGAGACGATGGCTTCTTCGGCATAGCCGGGCATGCCTTCCTTGTCGTCGCCGCGGTTCAGCGCCTGGATGTACTTGTCGATGTTGTTGCGCGTCGCCTCGAGTTCCTTGAAGGCGTCGATGTTGCCGCCTGCGGACTCCGACGCGTACTTCGCGATCGACTGCGACAACACCTGGATCTGCGTCGTCAGCGCCACCGCCTGGCGGTCGTCGTTGTTCTTCTTGTTGAGCAGGAAGAAGTCGACTGCGGCCACGGCGAGTGCCAGCAGCAGAAGAATGATCAGCCAAGTATTCGTGCCCGACGCACGTTCCTTGACGGCCCCCGATGTTGTGCTCATGCCTTCACCTCAACAGCCAATGAGTTCGCCCCGCGTCCTGGTGGCTGGACCTCACGCGGGATCACGCCGATGCTTGCAGGAATTCCGGAGTGCGGACCAGCGCAGCCATGCTGAACAGCCCCCAGAACACGTCCCCCAACTGGTAGCGCTCGGGTACGAAACGGCCATAGCGCGAGTCGGATTCCGCTTCCGCCTCGGCGCGTTGTTCGTCGGAAAAATTGCGTTGTCCCAGCACTTCGTCGACGAGCAGTCCGACGCTGCCGCCGTGCTGGCGGATGATCAGTACGCGACTGGAGTCCACCAGCGTGCTGCGCTCGGCCTCGACGAAATTGCGCAGGTCGACGATGGGCACGAGGTTGCCGCGCACGTTGGCCACGCCGAGCAGCCAGGGCCGCGTGCCCGGCACGACGGTCAGCTGCGGGAAGGTCAGGATTTCGTTGACTTCGGCGATGCTGGACACCAGATGGCGCGTGCCGACGCGGAAGCCGATGCCGCGCCACAGGCCCGAGGCTTCGACTTCCTCGGGCATGCCTGCAATGTGCGCAAGGCTGCGCCGCTCGTAGTCGGCGAGTACCTCGAACGGTGTCAGTTGCAGGGTGTCGGTCGTTGCAGACATGGGGTGGAGACTCAACTCGGCAACAGGGTCTGGATTCGGGCGAGCAGCTCCTTCTCGCTCACCGGCTTGGTCACGAAGTCCTTCGCCCCCTGGCGCAGACCCCAGACGCGGTCCGTCTCCATCGACTTGGTGGTCACGATGAGGATCGGAATATGCGCCGTGGCTTCGTCGCGGCTCAAGGTGCGAGTCGCCTGGAAACCGTTCATACCCGGCATGATCACGTCCATGATGACGAGATCCGGCCGTTCGCGCTTCACGGCGACTATGCCGTCCTCGGCATTGGCCGCGCTGCTGACGCGATGTCCCGCCTTCTCCAGCAGCGTCGTGAAGACGCGGATGTCGGTCGGCGAGTCGTCAATGATCAGAATGTGAGCCATCGCTTCCCCCTGTGAGCGCCATGGCGTTACCCCTAAAGCTACCGCTGTGGCGTCACGCCTTCAGATCCACATGACGCCGTATTGCGCCGAGGAGCTCTTCCCGGGTAAACGGTTTGGTCAAATACTGTTCCGAGCCGACGATGCGGCCACGGGCCTTGTCGAACAGACCGTCCTTGGACGACAGCATGATCACCGGCGTGCCCTTGAACATCTGGTTGTTCTTGATCAGCGCGCAGGTCTGATAGCCGTCGAGCCGCGGCATCATGATGTCGACGAAGATGATATGCGGCTGGTGATCGGAGATCTTCGCCAACGCTTCAAAGCCGTCGGTCGCGGTGACGACGTCGGCGCCCTCCTTCTTCAGCAGCGTCTCGGCCGTGCGGCGTATGGTCTTCGAGTCGTCGATGACCATCACCTTCATGCCGCTCAGACTGCCCGATTTCGTCGCGTCTTCCACGTACCCTCCAAGCCACCGTTCTGTGGCACGGGGGAATCCCCATGCACGAGTCTTGCCATTACCACTGCGACGTCGTTCTGCAGCCTTGCCGCGACGCTGCACGAGGCGCCGGAGCCGGGCTTTACCGCTGTTTAACCGCTAGTCAGCGAACGTGTCAAGTTCGTCGCCTAAGTTACCGCCGTCGCTTAGGAACCTCGTCCCGCCGGCGCTCCCCGCACGGTCGGCGAGAGTCTAGCGCGATGCTAGTACAGATGGCACCTGCGCGGGCATCATCGGCACTTCCCGCCGCCGCCAGGACCCGCTTGCATGGCCCGCACCCTTGCCGTGCTGATGGACCCCATCGCCACGATCACGCCGAAAAAGGACTCCACCCTGGCCATGCTGCTGGAGGCGCAGCGGCGCGGCTGGCAGCTGCGCTACTGCACCCAGGGCGATCTGGCCATACGCCAGGGCGAGGCCTGGGCGCGGCTGGCGCCGCTGCAGGTCCGGGACGATCCCGATGACTGGTTCAGCCTCGACGCCGCGCAGTGGCAGCCGCTGACCGGGGTCGACGTCGTGCTCGCGCGCAAGGACCCGCCGGTCGACCCGCAGTTCATCTACGACACCATGGTGCTGGACCTGGCCCGCAGCGCCGGCACCCTGATCGTCAACGATCCGCGCGGCCTGCGCGACATGAACGAGAAGCTGTCCACTCTGGCCTTCCCGCAGTGCTGCGCGCCGACCCTGGTTTCGCGCGACCGCGGCGAGCTGCGCCGCTTCGTCGCCGAGCACGGCCAGGTCGTGCTCAAGCCGCTGGACGGCATGGGCGGCCGCGGCATCTTCCGCTCCAGCCACGGCGATCCGAACCTGAATTCCATCCTGGAGACGCTGACGTCGAACGGCCGCGCGTTCGCGCTGGCGCAGAAGTACCTGCCGTCCATCGTCGACGGCGACAAGCGCATCCTGCTGATCGACGGCGAGCCGGTGCCCTACGCGCTGGCGCGCATCCCGCAGGGCGACGATTTCCGCGGCAACCTCGCCGCCGGCGGCCGCGGCGAAGGCCGGCCGCTGACCGAGCGCGACCGCTGGATCGCCGCGCAGGTCGGTCCCGAACTCAGGCGCCGCGGCATGATCTTCGTCGGCCTGGATGTGATCGGCGACTGGCTGACCGAGATCAACGTCACATCTCCGACCTGCATCCGCGAGCTTGACGCCCAGTTCGGGCTTAACATCGCCGGATCCCTGTTCGACTGCATCGAAAGCAAACTCGCGTGAGCACGACCCGACCCGCGTCCGGCGCCGACCGTTTCGGCGTGACTCTGCTGTTCTCGCTGATCGCCCACGCGGTGGTGATACTCGGCGTTACGTTCACCTATACGACGCCGGCCTCGCGCCTGCCGGCGCTGGACGTGATCCTGATCCAGGCCACGAACAAGGAAAAAGCCGACAAGGCCGACTTCCTCGCGCAGAGCAACAATGCCGGCGGCGGCGACCGCGACGAGGCGCGCCGGCCGGCCGATCCGCTGTCCAGCCCCGTGCCCAAGCCCACGCCGGGCGTCGCGCCGCGTCCGCTGGAAGCCGGCGCGCCCCAGCCGACGCCGGCGACTCCGACTGAAGTGCTCACGCAGAAACGCGCCGACTTCGCCGTGACGACCGCGCGCGAGGCGCCGGAATCGCCGAGCCGTCCCAGGCCGACGGCGCAGGAACTCGTCGAGCACAGCGCGGAAATGGCCCAGTTGGCCCAGGAATATCAGCGCCAGCGCGAGTCCTACGCCAAGCGGCCGAAGAAGAAGTTCCTGTCGGCCAACACCAAGGAATATGCCTATGCCTCCTATCTCGCCGGCTGGGCCGCGCGCATCGAGCGCATCGGCAACCTGAACTATCCGGACGAGGCGCGCCGCCAGCAGCTGCACGGCGACGTGCTGCTGACCGTCACCCTGAACAAGGACGGCAGCGTCAAGCGCATGGATGTGATCCAGGGCTCGGGCCACAAGCTGCTCGACGATGCCGTGCAGCGCATCGTGCAGCTGGCCGCACCGTTCCCGCCGATTCCCAAGACCGGCGAGGACATCGACGAGCTGTACATCACGCGCACCTGGCAGTTCCTGCCCGGCGACGTGCTGCGCAACCGCTGAGGCGGGCCCGGCCGCGGGCGAGGCGGCGCGCCGGGGCAAATGTCGCGGCGTCATGCCGCTACGGGAATTCCGGTACGAGAATCCCGGTACAATCGGCGCCCATGAGCTCCTTCGCCACGCTGTCCAACCAGCTGCTCATCGCGATGCCGGCGATGCGCGATCCGAATTTCGCCCGCGGCGTCACCTTCGTCTGCCAGCACAACGAGGACGGTGCGATGGGCCTGCTGGTGAACCGCCTCTCCGAATACCGGCTCGGCGACGTGCTGGCGCAGATGAACCTGTCTTCGGACCTGGTCGAAGTCAACGATGCGCCGGTGCTGATCGGCGGCCCGGTGCAGCCCGAACGCGGCTTCGTGCTGCACGCGCCCGGCGGCAACTGGGAATCCTCGTTCCCTATCTCGGATCGCATCTCGGTCACGACCTCGCGCGACATCCTGATCGCGATGGCCGCGGGCCGGGGCCCCGAACATGCCGTCGTCGCGCTGGGCTATGCGGGCTGGAGCCCGGGCCAGCTCGAACAGGAACTGCTAGACAACGCCTGGCTCACGGTCCCGGTACGCGAACAGCTGCTGTTCCGCACGCCGCTGGACGAGCGCTGGGACGCCGCCGCGGCGCTGCTCGGCGTCAGCAGCATGGCCCAGTTGACCGACTATGCCGGCCATGCCTGAGCACGGCGGCCGGCAATCCCTTTCCGTCCCCGATGGCCGCGATGCGGCAGGCTGACGCGCGCCGCGGCGCGCCGGGACGGCAGGCATGAACGTGCTGGGCTTCGACTACGGCAGCCGGCTGATCGGCGTGGCGCTGGGCAACCGGCTGACGCGCACGGCCCGCCCGCTCGGCGTCGTCGCCAACAGCGGCAGCGGCCCGGACTGGGAGCGCATCGAACACTGGATACGCGAGTGGCAGCCCGAAGCGCTCGTGGTCGGCCTGCCGCTGACCCTGGACGGCGCCGAACAGCCGGCCAGCCGCGGCGCGCGTGCGTTCGCCGCTGCGCTGAGCAAGCGCTGTGGTCTGCCGTTGCACCTCGTCGACGAACGGCGCAGCTCCATCGAGGCCGCAAGGCGCTTTGCCCAGCGCCGCGCGGCCGGACTCGCCAAGCGCAAACAGGCGGCCGACATCGACGCGGTGGCCGCCGAAGTCATCACCGAAACCTGGCTCGCCGATCCCACATGACGCCTACCGACCTGCCCGACACGCCACGCCGCCTGCGCCACCTGATCAGCCTGGAACACCTGTCCGCCGCGCAGATCCTGCATCTGCTCGACCGCGCCGAGCAGATGCGCGCGCAATGGCTGGCCGATCGGCACTCGCTGAACCTGCTGAGCGGCCGCGCCGTGGTCAATCTGTTCTTCGAGAACTCCACGCGCACGCGCACCTCGTTCGATCTGGCGGCCAAGCGCCTCGGTGCCGACGTCATCAACTTCGACATCGCCAGTTCCTCGACCAGCAAGGGCGAGTCGCTCGTCGACACCCTGCACACCCTCGAAGCCATGCACTGCGACGCGTTCGTCGTGCGGCACAAGGAAAACGGCACGGCCGAGTTCCTCGCCCGCCATGTGCGCGGCGCGGCCAGCGTCATCAACGCCGGCGACGGCAACAACGCGCACCCGACCCAGGGCCTCCTCGACGCGTTCACGATCCGCCGCCAGCGGCCCGATTTCGCCGCGCTGCGCGTGCTGATCTGCGGCGACATCCTGCATTCGCGCGTGGCGCGCTCGGACATCCACGCGCTGCGCACGCTCGGCGTCGGCAGCCTGCGCGTCTGTGCGCCGGCCAACCTGCTGCCGGCCCAGCACGAACTGCCCGGCTGCGAGATCGTCGAGGATTTCGACACCGCACTGGACGGCGTCGACGCCATCATCATGCTGCGCCTGCAGAAAGAACGCATGCAGCAGGCGCAGGTGCCATCGGAACAGGCCTATTACGCGCGCTACGGCCTCGATGCGCGCCGCCTGCGCCTGGCCCGGCCGGACTGCCTGGTCATGCACCCGGGCCCGATCAACCGCGAAGTGGAAATCGCCTCGGCCGTGGCCGACGGCGCACAATCGGCCATTCTCGAACAGGTCTCCAACGGCGTGTTCGTGCGGATGGCAGTGCTGGCCGAGCTGCTGGGCGCCTGACATCGCGTTCGGCGGCGGCCGCCGCCGTCGTTTGTAGTGCGCAACGTCTGCACGGGCCTGCGGGTCCGCATCGTGTTTTCACCCTGGGGAATGCCTATGTCCGTCCTCGTCCGTCGCGTCGCTCCGCTCGCCCTGCTGCTGGCCCTGGCCGGCTGCGGCAGCAAAACCGATCCCAATGCGCCGCTGGCCTTCGTGCCGGCGGACACGCCGTATGTTTTCGCCAACCTCGAACCGCTGCCGCAGCCGGTGATCGACCAGTGGGCGCAGACCACCCGCGAGGTCTGGCCGATCTCGCTGAATCTCTACCGGCGCATGCTCGACAAGGCCGAGGCCGAAGCGCCGGACTCGGTTCCCCTCAAGGCCGCGCGCGCGCTGCTCGACGAGATCTCCGGGCACATCGCCGCCGGCACCGCCGAAGCACTCGGCATCAAGGGCAGCACGCGCATGGCCGCCTACGGCATCGGCGCGCTGCCGGTGCTGCGTCTGGAGCTGGCCGATCCGGCCAAGCTGCGCGCGGCGGTCGCCCGTGTCGAGGCCAAGGCCGGCGCGCAGCTGCCGAAAGCCCAGCTCGGCGCGCTCGAGTACTGGGCCTTGCCGCTGGAGAAGTTCCAACTGCTGGCCGCCATCGTCGACCAGCAGCTCGTGCTCAGCATCGCCCCGGCCGCGGCCAGCGACGATCTGCGCAAGCAGCTGTTCGGCCTGACCCGCCCGGCCAGGCCGCTGGACCCGGCCACCTTGACCACGCTGAACAAGCGCTACGGCTACCTGCCCTACAGCTCCGGCTACGTGGACTTCGTGCGTCTGGTCGACTTCATCGGCGACGAGGCCGATCCGCAGCGCCGCGAACTCGCCGCCGCGTTCGGCGGAATGCCGGCGATGGATGCAACCTGCAAGGCCGAGGTGCGCTCCATCGTCGCGAAGTTCCCGCGCTTCGTCGCCGGCTACACCCGGCTCGATCCCAAGCACATGGCGGTGCATGCGCAGTTGGAGCTGGAACCGACGCTGGCCAAGGAATTCGCCGCCAGCCTCGCCGCCGCCCCGGGCACCGGCGCCGCCGCCGAGGGCCTGACCGATTTCGCGCTGGCCCTGCCGGTGCTGAAGCAGAAGAGCTTCTGGCTCAAGCAGGCCAAGGCCGTCGTCGAGAAGCCCTATGCCTGCACCGAACTGGCCGAGCTCAACGCGAGCTTCGCCAAGCTCAAGCAGAGCCTCGACGCGACGATTCCGCCGCCGGCCAGCGATCTGGCGGGCCTGCGTCTGCAGCTCAGCAAGCTGGAATTCGCCGCCGGCAAGGACAAGCCCGAACTCGCCGGCAAGCTCGTCGTCGCGCTGAACAACCCGGCCGGCGCGGCTGCGATGGCTCAGCTGCTCGTGCCCAGCCTGAAGGATCTGAAGCTCACCGCCGACGGCAAGCCCGTCGCGCTGCCGGCCGACCTCGCGCCGCCGCCGGTACCGCCGCTGTTCGTGGCCATGAATGATCGCGCGCTGGCCCTGTCCGCCGGTGCCGGCGAGGAAGCCGGCCTCGGGGCGTTCCTGACCGCACCGGCCGCCGCCGAACCGATGTTCCTGCGCATGCAGTTCACCGGTGCGATGTACGGCCATCTCGGCAGCATGTTCGATGCGATGGCCCCGCTGATCCCGGCCGAACAGCGTGCCGACATCGACGCGCAGAAGCAGTTGTTCGCGCTGTACGAGAAATGGCTCGAGCGCATCGAGGTCACGATGACCGCGAACGACGGCGGCGTCGCGCTGCGCGAAACGGTGGAAATGCGCTGAGCACGCAGCGCGGCGACGGCAAGCACCGTCGCCGCGCGCCGTCGCCCCACACTCCCGTACGGCCGGGACACCGGCAGAACACCACGCATCGCACGGCACCGGCGGCAATCCTGCCTCGGCGCCCTGCCCGGCCCGGTCGTTCAGGGCATCTCAATCCGCGCAGCCGTCGCAGTCGCTGCGGGATTTCTCATTGGGCAGGGGGTCGGGAAAGCGAGATCCGCGCACGCGACGCGCGCGACCTCGCGGCCGCCGCACAGGCCGGCCCGCGCAGCGGGCCGGCGGCGTACTCAGCTCTCCATGAGCTCGACGCCGTCGAGTCCCTGGCTCAAGGTATGCGCGTCGCCGCCCTGGGCGAGCTTGATGCGCAGGCGGACTTCGTTGGCCGAGTCGGCGTGGCGCAGTGCATCCTCGTAGCTGATCTCGCCGGCCTGGTACAGCTCGAACAGGCTCTGGTCGAAGGTGCGCATGCCGAGGTTCGTCGACTCCTTCATGACGTCCTTGAGCTTGTGCACCTCGCCCTTGCGGACGTAGTCCTGCACCAGCGGCGTGCCGAGCAGGATTTCCATCGCGACGCGGCGCGCCTTGCCGTCAGGGGTCGGGATCAGCTGCTGCGCGACGATGCCCTTCAGGTTCAGCGACAGGTCCATGAACAGCTGCTCGCGGCGGTCTTCGCCGAAGAAGTGAATGATGCGGTCCAGTGCCTGGTTCGCATTGTTCGCATGCAGGGTGCACAGGCAGAGATGGCCGGTTTCGGAGAAGTTGATCGCATGCTCCATCGTCTCGCGCGTGCGCACTTCGCCGATCAGGATGACGTCGGGCGCCTGGCGCAAGGTGTTCTTCAGCGCGTTGTCCCAGGAATCCGTGTCGATGCCGAGCTCGCGCTGGGTGATGATGCAGCCTTCGTGCTTGTGCACGTATTCGATCGGATCCTCGATCGTGATGATGTGGCCGGTCGAGTTCTGGTTGCGGTAGCCGACCATCGCCGCGAGCGAGGTGGACTTACCGGTACCGGTCGCGCCGACGAAGATGATGATGCCGCGCTTGGTCATCGCCAGCGTCTTGATCACGGCCGGCAGCGCGAGCTCGTCGATCGTCGGAATCTTCGTCTCGATGCGACGCAGCACCATGCCGACGCAGTTGCGCTGGTAGAAGCACGACACGCGGAAGCGGCCGACGCCGGTCACGCTGATCGCGAACTGGCACTCGTGCGTCTTTTCGAACTCCTCGCGCTGCGACGGCGTCATGACGTTGAGCACCATGTCGCGCGACTGCTGCGGCGTCAGCGGATTCTGCGTGATCGGGCTGATGCGGCCATGCACCTTCATCGACGGCGCGACGCCGGCCGTGATGAACAGGTCGGACGCCTTCTTGTGCACCATCAGCTTCAGAAACGAAGTGAAATCTACGCTGCTCATTGCCTGCTCCGATTGCTGCGGCGACCGTCGCCGCTGCGGCGGCGCTCCGTGCCGGCCTGCCGGCGGCTGCCGCCGCGGACTGCGGCGGCGGCGCCTTCGATGACGCGACGGACCGGCAACCGCGCCGGCCCGCGCGCCGTCACTTGAAGATTTCCTTGTTCTTGGCGTAGCTGGCCGCCTGCGGCCGCGTGACCAGACCGCGCTTGACGAGGTCGAGCAGGCACTGGTCCAGCGTCTGCATGCCGTACTGGGCACCGGTCTGGATCGACGAATACATCTGCGCGACCTTGTCCTCGCGGATCAGGTTGCGGATGGCCGGGATGCCGACCATGATCTCGTGCGCCGCGATGCGGCCGCCGCCGACCTTCTTCAGCAGCGACTGCGAGATCACCGCGCGCAGCGATTCGGACAGCATCGAACGCACCATCGGCTTTTCGCCGGCCGGGAACACGTCGATGATGCGATCGACGGTCTTGGCCGCCGAGGACGTGTGCAGGGTCGCGAACACCAAGTGGCCGGTTTCCGCGGCGGTCAGCGCCAGACGGATCGTTTCGAGGTCGCGCAGCTCGCCGACGAGGATGTAGTCCGGGTCTTCGCGCAGCGCCGAGCGCAGTGCCTCGTTGAAGCCGTGGGTGTCGCGGTGCACCTCGCGCTGGTTGATCAGGCACTTCTGCGAGGTATGCACGAATTCGATCGGGTCCTCGACCGACAGGATGTGCGCGTATTCGTTCTTGTTGACGTGGTCGACCATCGCCGCGAGCGTGGTCGACTTGCCCGAACCCGTCGGTCCGGTCACGAGGATCAGCCCCTGCGGTTGCGAGATCAGTTCCTTGAACACCTTGGGACAGCCGAGGTCTTCGAGCGTCAGCACTTCCGAGGGAATCGTACGGAACACCGCGCCGGCACCGCGGTTCTGGTTGAAGGCGTTGACGCGGAAACGCGCGAGGCCGGGGATCTCGAACGAGAAGTCGACCTCGAGGAATTCTTCGTAGTCGCGCCGCTGCTTGTCCGACATGATGTCGTAGATCAGCGAGTGGATCTGCTTGTGGTCGAGCGCCGGAATGTTGATGCGGCGCACATCGCCGTCGACGCGGATCATCGGCGGCAGACCCGCGGACAAGTGCAGGTCCGAGGCCTTATTCTTGACTGAGAATGCCAGCAGCTCAGCAATATCCATGCGCAATCCCCCAAGTCATTCAGCGCCGCTGTCCGGCGTGGTCTCGGCCGAGTATAGCTCGGCAATTTTCCGTCCGTGCATGCGCTTGAAATGAGTTCTTCCGAAACTGCCTTTACTGAGATCTGCGCCCGGATAGGGCATGCTGCGTCGCAGCAAAACCGGACCGCGAAACTGCTTGCGGTCAGCAAGACCAAGCCGGCCGCGGCCGTGCGGCTGCTCGCCGCGCTGGGCCAGCGCCGCTTCGGCGAGAACTACGTGCAGGAGGCGCTGGCCAAGCAGCGCGAGCTGGCCGACCTCGCGCTGGAATGGCATCTGATCGGGCCGCTGCAGTCGAACAAGTGCCGCGAGGCGGCCGAGCATTTCGACTGGCTGCAGAGCCTGGACCGGCTCAAGCTCGTCGCGCCGCTGGCACGCTGGCGACCGCCGACGCGAGGGCCTCTGCAGGTGCTGATCCAGGTCAATGTCGACGACGAGGCCTCCAAGTCGGGCTGCCGTCCCGACGAGGTCGCCGGACTCGCCGCGGCCGTCGCCGCGGCCGCGCCGGCCCTGCAACTGCGCGGCCTCATGGCGATTCCGGCGCCGCATGAAGATCCGGCGCCGCGCCGCGCCGCATTCGCGCGCATGCGTGCCTTGTTCGAGGCGCTGCGCCGCGACCACCCCGGCGTGGATACCCTGTCGATGGGCATGAGCGAAGACTTCGAGCTCGCGATCGCCGAAGGCGCAACGATGGTGCGCATCGGTTCGGCCCTGTTCGGCGCGCGCTCCACGACGTAGGTTGTAACGAGCGCAGTGAACCGCAACATCGAGGTCCGATCACCGGGAACAGACCCCGGTGTTGCGGTTCGCTGCGCTCACCAGCAACCTACGCCCGCCAATTTTCTTCCTGCCCGCATGGATACCCATGGCTGACGCAACCGACTCCTCCCTTCCGCGCCTTGCCTTCGTCGGCGGCGGCAACATGGCCCGCAGCCTGATCGGCGGCCTCGTGCGCCGCGGCGCCGCGCCGGGGCGCATCGCCGTCGCCGAGCCGAACGCCGAATTGCGCGAGAGGCTGGCCGCCGACTACGGCGTCGCCGTGCAGGCCGACGGCGCCGGCGCTGCCGCCGACGCCGAGGTCATCGTGCTTGCGGTCAAGCCGCAGGTCATGCGGCTGGTCTGCGAGGCGCTGCGACCCATCGTGCAGCAGACGCGGCCGCTGCTGATCTCCATCGCCGCGGGCATACGCCTGGATCAGCTCGATGCCTGGTGCGGCGGCGGACTCGCCGTCGTGCGCAGCATGCCGAACACGCCGGCGCTGATCGGCGCGGGCGCCAGCGGCCTGTGCGCCAACGCGCGCGTGACGCCGGAACAGCGCCGCAGCGCCGAAGCCGTACTCGGCGCGGCCGGACTCACGACCTGGATCGACGCCGAAGAACACATGGACATCGTGACCGCGCTGTCGGGCTCGGGACCGGCGTATTTCTTCCTGCTCGTCGAGGCGCTCGAAGACGCCGCCGTCGCGCAGGGACTGCCGCGCGAGGCCGCGCGGCAGCTTGCGACACAGACGGCTCTCGGCGCCGGCCGCATGCTCGCCGAAGACGGCGAAGCGCCGGCGAAGCTGCGCGAGCGCGTGACCTCGCCGGGCGGCACGACCCAGGCTGCGATCGACTGCTTCCTGACGCGCGGCCTGCGCGAGATCGTCGCCGATGCCGTCGCCGCGGCGACGCAGCGCGGGCGTGAACTCGCTGCCGGTTCGGGGAGCTGAAGCATGGGCTTCTTCAGCGATGCCGGCGCACTGCTGGTCTATCTCGTCTTCAGCTCGCTGCTGCTGATCCTGCTGCTGCGGCTGACCTTGCCGCTGACGCGGGCGCGCTTCCGGAATCCGATCTGCCAGTTCGTCTACAAGGTCACCAACCCCGTCGTCGGCCCGCTGGCCCAGATCATTCCGCCGCGACGGCAGTTCAGTTTCGCCACTTTGGTCCTGCTCGCCCTGGTCGCCCTGGTCGAGCTGTGCCTGCTGATGGTCCTGCGCGGCCTGCCGCCGGATCCTTCGACAGTTGCGCTGGGCACCGCCGGCGGCCTGCTGTATTTCGCGCTCGGCATCGCGTTCTGGTCGATCGTGCTGCGCGCGATCATGAGCTTCTTGTCGCCCGACTACGCCAATCCGGCGGTCGAGGTGATCTACTCGCTGACCGATCCGCTGCTGCAGCCGTTCAGCAAGCTGCCGCCGCGTTCGGCGCCGTTCGATCTGTCGCCGCTGTATGCCGGCGTCGTGATCCGGCTGTGCATGCTCGCCGTCTTTCATCTGTTCGGCCCCATAGGCACGGTGTTCCTGCCGCTCTGAGCCGGCGCGCGGTGTAAGATCGACACGCTCTGACCGCAGGAGACGCCCATGAAACTGGCCTACAAGATCGGTTTGCTCGTCGGCGCCGCCGTGCTGCTGTTCCTGCTGCCGTCGCGCGGCCGCGGCGAGCAGCTGCAGCGCTTCGACGATTACGTCGTGCACTACAACGCGCTGTCGGCCGACATGCTGCCGGCCGAAGTCGCCGCGGCCTACAAGATTCCGCGCTCGAGCAAGCAGGGCCTGCTGAACATCGCCGTGCAGCGGACCGACGGCGCCGAACCGGTCGCGGTCACGGCGCGCATCAGCGGCAGCGTGGCCAACCTCGCCGGCCAGCGCAGCGAAATGACCGTACGCGAGATCCGCGAGGCCGACGCGATCTACTATCTGGCCGAATTCCCGGTGCGCGGCAGCGACACCTTGAACTTCGACCTGCGCATCGCGCCGACCGACAGCACGCGCAGCTACACCTTGAAATTCAGCAAGAACTACGTGACCGAGTGAGCACGACGACCCGCCTGCTGCTGATCCGCCACGCCCAGGCGAGCTTCGGCACCGACGACTACGACCGGCTTTCCGAGCGCGGCCTGCGCCAGGCCGACCTGCTGGCGCACTGGCTGGCCACGCAGCCGGACCTCGAGTTCAGCCATGTCGTCAGCGGCGCGCAGAAGCGCCACGCCCAGACCCTGCAGGCCCTGCAGATCGCCGCGAACGCGGCCGCGCGGCCGCTGCCGCAGGCCGTCGTCGACGCGGACTGGAACGAGTTCGATCACGAAAGCCTGCTGCGCGGCTATGCGGCCCGCCATCTCGACGATCCGGACCTCCTGGCACTGCGTTCTGGCGTCGAGCCGGCGCGCGTGCAGGCCCTGCTCGGCCGCGCGTTCCAGGCCTGGGCCGACGGTTACCTCGACGATGTCATGCCGGAAACCCTGCAGGCGTTCCGCGACCGCGTGCATCGCGCGCGCGACCGCGCCGAGACGCACGCCGGCACCGGCACGGCATTGGTCGTCAGCTCCGGCGGCGTCATCGCGCGCTGCGCCCAGGCGTTGCTCGCGCTCGACGAGCCGGCGACCATTCGCCACAACCTGAGTCTGGCCAACTCCGGCATCGTCGAATTCGTGCGTGAAAGCGGCGCCTGGCAGTTGCGGCGCTGGAGCCATCTGCCGCACCTGGACACCGACGCGCATCGCGAGCTGCGCAGCTTCTACTGAAGCCGGACGCGCGTCGCTTCCTCGTTTTCGCGCCCGCAAGCCGTCGCCGCGCGACCTTATTGTTGAAAAAAACTATCAAAATTCAACGCATGTGCTAACCGCACCGCATCGACGGCATGGCGCGGCAACTGCCGCCCCGGCAACCGCGCGATGCCGCAGCTACAGCAGCACCGGCCGGTCCGGCCGCTCGTCCGCATTGCTGATTCCGTCGGCCGGCAGATGGCGGCGCAGGATGGCGGTGACCGCGGCGATGCCGGCCTGCGCGCCGGCGGCGTACTCGCCGCGCGCGAACGGGCCGCGCATGAGTTCGCAGACGTCGCGCCATTCGTCGTCGCCGACCGCAGCGGCAATGCCGCGATCGGCGACGATCTCGATGGCCTGATCGGCCAGCAGCAGATAGATCAGCACGCCGCTGTTGTGCGCCGTGTCCCAGACGCGCAGCTCGGCGAACACGCCCTGCGCGCGTTCGCGCGGCGTCATCCCGCGGCGCAGCGCCGCCAGCGGCAGGCTGCCCTCGACGGCGAACACGATCTCGCCGAGATGCGCGGCCTCGCTCGCCGCGATGGCCTGCTGGATCGCATCCAGCGTCGCCGGCGAAAAGCGCCGCCGCACCGCGCCGAATTCGAACACATGACGCAGCCAGCGCATCTACCAGCTCCCCGAAGCGCCGCCGCCGGCCGAACTGCCGCCGCCGCCGCTGAAACCGCCGCCGCCGGAACTGCTGCTGAATCCGCCGCCGCCGAAGCTGCCACCGCCGCCGCGGCCGACATAGCGCCCGCCGGTCGCGCCGATCAGCCCCAGCAGCAGTCCTCCACCGCCGGCGATCAGCACGAGCAGGCCGTAGCCGCCGAGCACCCAGGTCGTCAGCGCGGCGCCGGCGCCGACCAGCACGCCGCGCCGCAGGCGCTTGAGGCCGGCCAACAGGCCGTTGAGAAACAGCGCGGCGAACAGGGCGCCGCCCAGCGGGAAGAACTCGTCCTCCGGCGCCGGGCGGTTGTCATCCAGCGGCGGCGGCAGCGGCTCGTCGTTGACGAGCTTCGTCAACATGCCGAGCGCGTCGTGGATGCCGCCGTAGTAATCGCCTTCGCGAAAGCGCGGCGCGATGTATTCGCGGATGATGCGCGCCGCGGCCGCATCGGGAATCGCCGCCTCCAGCCCGCGCGCGACCTCGATGCGCACGCGCCGGTCGTTCTTCGCGACGATCAGCAGCACGCCGTCGTCGACGCCCTGGCGGCCGAGCCTCCACGCATCGAACACGCGGATGGCATAGGCGGCGATGTCTTCGGGCTGCGTCGTCGGCACGACGAGTACCGCGATCTGCGCGCCCTTGGCCGCCTCCAGCGCGGCGAGCTCGGACTCCAGGGTCTGCCGCTGCGCCGCATCCAGCGTGCCGGTCAGATCGGTCACGCGCGCGGTCAGCGGCGGCAACGGCTGCGGCGACTGCGCCGTCGCCGCGGTCGTGAACAGCGCCGCGAGCAGCACGAGCGCGAACCCGGCCAGACCGGGCACGCCGCGGCGCAGCCGGCATTTCATGCTGTCACGCCGCCCGCGCGAGCGGCGGTCCGCCGCGACGCGTTCATTGGCCCGACGGCGGCGGCACGGCCGGCTTGCCGAAGTCGACCGGCGGCGCGGTAGAGATCTGCGCTTCGTTGTCGACCGAGAAATTCGCCTTGGCCTTGTAGCCGAACATGCCCGCGGTCATGTTCTGCGGGAACGAGCGCACCAGCACGTTGTAGTCGCGCACGGCCTGGATGTAGCGATTGCGCGCGACGGTGATGCGGTTCTCGGTACCTTCGAGCTGCGCCTGCAGGTTCTGGAACAGGCCGTCGGCCTTGAGCTGCGGATAGTTCTCGCTGACCGCCATCAGCCGCGACAGCGCGCCGGACAACTCGCCCTGGGCGGCCTGGAACTGCTTGACCTTGGCTTCGTCGGCGAGATCGTCGGCGGACAAGGTGATCGAGCCGACCTTGGCGCGCGCCTCGGTGACCTTGGTGAAGACGGATTCCTCGTGCGCGGCATAGCCCTTCACCGTGTTGACGAGGTTGGGCACGAGATCGGCCCGGCGCTGGTACTGGTTGACGACCTCGGACCAGGCGGCCTTGGTGTCTTCGTCCTTGGACTGGATCGCGTTGTAACCGCAGCCGCTCAACAGGATCAGCAGCAGCGGCAGGCACAGCCATCGGATCGCACGCATGTTTCCTCCGCAGCGACGGCAGGGACCGGCCTCGTGCCGGCGGCCAACTGTGGCCTGCCGCCGCGAAGCGCGCAAGCACGGCCGGCGCCGCGCAAGCGGCGCCGGGTCTGCTAGCGTAGGCGCCCGCCGTTCCCGCCCGAGCGAACCATGACGCCTGCTTCCGATCCCGGCTTCGACACTGACGTGCTGGCCGCCTATCTGCAGGCCCGGATGCCCGGCTTTCGCGGCCCGCTCGGCGCGACCAAGTTCAAGGGCGGCCAGTCCAATCCGACCTACCGCATCGACGCCGCCTCGGGCTGCTATGTGCTGCGGCGCAAGCCGCCGGGCAAGCTGCTCGCCTCGGCGCATGCCGTCGATCGCGAGTACCGCGTACTGCGGGCGCTGGAGCACGGAACGGTGCCGGTCGCCTCGCCGCTGCATCTGTGCGAGGACGCCGGCGTCATCGGCAGCGCGTTCTATCTGATGAGCTACGTGCCCGGCCGCGTGTACTGGGATCCGGCGCTGCCGGAGCTCGCGCCGGCGCAGCGCGGCGCGATCTACGACGCCGCACTGGACAGTCTGATCGCGCTGGCCGGCCTCGACGTGGCCGCAGCCGGACTGGCCGACTACGGCAAGCCCGGCAACTATTTCGCGCGCCAGATCGCGCGCTGGAGCGAGCAATACCGCGCCAGCGAAACCACGACGATCGCGGCGATGGATCGCCTGATCGCGGCGCTGCCCGCGGCCGCGCCGGCCGACGACGGCCGCATTGCGCTCGTGCACGGTGACTTCCGCCTCGACAACCTGATGTGGTCGGACGAACCGCGCCTGCTCGCCGTCGTCGACTGGGAGCTGTCGACCCTGGGCCATCCGCTGGCCGATCTCGGCTACTTCTGCATGGCCCTGCGCCTGCCGCGCAATCCGGTGCTGCCGGGTCTGGCGGGCATGGATCGCGCCGCGCTCGGCATTCCCGACGAAGCCGCGCTGCTCGCGCGCTTCGCGGCGGCCACCGGCCTGGACCCCGGCGATGCCTGGCCGTTCCATCTGGCCTTCCATTTCTTCCGTCTGGCCGCGATCGCGCAAGGCGTCATGCAGCGCGCACTGCAAGGCAATGCCTCGAACGAGCAGGCACTGGCCGCCGGCCGCATGGCCGCGACGATCGCCCAGATGGGTTGGGAAGTGCTGGATCGCTAGCGCAGTCGCATCGCCGCGTGGTGGGCGATGCGCCCATGAAACGACGCCGGCACTGCGCTCATCGCGGCAACTGCCCCTCGTCGGCCAGCGCCAGCACGCGGCGCCGTTCGGCGTCGCTGAAATCGTCGAGCAGCCGCGCAAGGCGACGATCGCGCTGCGGCGGCGTCAGGCTGCGATCGGCAAATACCTGCTCGCGGGCCTGGGCATAGGCCTGCAGGCGCAGCTGCCAGCTGGCTTCCTGCCGATCGAGTTCGGCCAGACGCACGGCGGCCGCATCGCCCCAGCGCAGGCGGCGCTGTTCGGCGCGCTGTTCGGCCGGCACGGCCGCTGCATCGAACTGGCGGCTCTGCGCGACGGCGCCCTGGAAACCGGTGCTGTCGGCACGCGCGGCGCGCTGCGATGCGTCGAGGCTGGCGTCGATCCCGGCCAGGCGCTGCGCGCGCGTGGCCGGGTCCAGACTCGCATCGCGCGCGACGTCGAGCCGCGCCAGTGTCTGCGCTGCATAGGTCTGCTCCTCGCCGAACCAGGCCTGCGCCAGGTCGCGGCCGAGCTCGCGCTCGCGCAATGCCTGCAATCGCTGCAGGTCGGCATGCAGGTCGCCGCTGCTGCCCAGGGCCGCGCTCGCGCGCTGCAGCTCGACGTAGCGGTCGTACAGTGCGACGACATCGGCGCGCGCCGCCGCATCGAGCTGCGGCTGCTGCAGCAGCCAGTGCAGAAGGTCTTCGCGGATGCGCTCGGGACTGCGTTCGCCGAGCCGCGCCAGGAAATAGTCGAACAGCCGGCGCAACTCGCGATCGCGCACGACGCGACCGTTCACATCGAGATGCACGCCGCCGTCGACCTCGCTGCCGCGCAGCGAATCCGCCCGCGGAATCTCGACGGCCTGCGGCGGACGCTGCGCGGCCGTGCTGTTCAGGGCATCGTGCGATGCGGAGGAGTCCTTCGCCGCCGCCGATGCGGCAGACGCCGGCACGTCGGCCGGCGTCGCGACATCCCGCGACGGGCGCCCGGACAGCAGCAGTCCGAGCAGGACTGCCGCTGCCGCCGCGCCCGCAGCGAGGCGCCGCTTCACAGCCCGGCCGACTTCAACCGGTTGGCCTGCGCGCGCAGCACGCTGACCGGGTCCGACGCGAACAGGCCGCGCAGGGCAAGCACCTGGTTCACTTCGTCGAGATGGTTCCAGGCGTAGTCGTCGCGCAGCACCACGCCGAGATGGCTGGAGCAGCGGCCGACCAGACCGTCGTTCGCCTCGAAGCCGTAGAACAGGCCACCGGCGCCAAGCAGCGCGTCGGATGCGTCGAACACGTTGGTCAGCACCGAGGTGCCGCCGATCGAGTAGTAGCGCACGCCGTTGACGACGGCCGCGCCTTCGCCGCAGCTCGTCGTCGGCACGCCCTGCGGATGGCGCGTATTGAATGCGGTCGAGCCGGCCGTGTTCAGCGAGGCCAGCGCGCCGAGCGCGTACTGCGGATCGCTGTTGCCGGACAGAAAACCGAGGAAACCGCCGAGCGCGTCGACGAAACCGGCTACCAGCGGACGCAGCGGCGAACCCGGCGGCAGCGCCGTGTTGAGGCCGTCGGCGACCTTGCTGCCCTTGTGCGGCGCGCCGACCGAGGTGACCGAGGCGACCAGATCCGGCCGCACCGACGCGACGTAGCGGATCGTCGGTCCGCCGTGGCTGTGTCCGATCAGGTTGAACTTCGCGTGGCCGTACAGCGCACGCAGATGATCGAGATCGCGGATCAGCTGCTCGCCGCGCACGGTGCTGGAATTGGCCGCCGAGACGCTGGCGACATAGACCGTGGCGCCGCCGGAACGCAGCTGCGACGGAATGCCGTACCAGTAGTCGTAGACGCCGAGCAGACTGTCGAAACCGAGCAGGCCGTGCACGAGCACGATCGGATGACGCGTCTGCGTATAGCCGGATTGCGCCATGGCCGGCGCGACGAAACCAAGACAGAGCAGAACGCCGAGCAGGCGTCCGAAAACGTGGCGCATCATACTTCCCTCTCCCAAGGGAAGCCCCGGAGCTACCGGTACTGCCGGCTCTCGTCCCGAATCAATGCTCCTGCCGCGCGGATGATTTCCGTCTTCGGCGAGCCGCCCCCGCGGCCACTTCTGTCAACCGACGCCCGGCCTCGAACCCGAGGCCCTCCCAGCATGACGATGATGGTTGGATTGTGCCGGCGCGGACCGCGGCGGCCGGGCGACTGTACAACGCTCAAACGGCGATTTCAAACAGCTGTTTCAATACTGTGCCACCTGAGCATCGCGCAGCCGTGCCTGCAGGCCGCGCGACGCCGTCAGAACAGCACGGGCAGCGTATTGCTCCGTTCAACCGTCAGAATCTGGCGTTCGCGGGATACAACTTTCGAGACACCGGATCAATTCGTGCCGTGCCTCTTCCAGGCACGTCGAATACTTCCAGACAATCCACGGTTTGCACTTGGTTATCGCCTTGCGGTGCTTGCAGCTGCACCGGTTGTGGCACGTATCCGGCATATCAGGGCAATACAATTCGTCCAGCCCCGAACCGCCGCAGGACATGCCGCCGGACCCGCGCCGCCGCAGGAGTCCATCCGGATCGGTGAAATCCAGCACTGCCGAACCGGCATATTCGTAAGTGGCCCAGGCACCTTCGAGACCAATCGGATCGCTTTCGACGTAGCGGCCCGTCGAAGCCTCATAGTCGCGACGATAGTTGTGGTTGAGACCGGTCTCCGCATCGAAATACTGGCCGGGATAGCGCAGCGAAACGCCTTTGCCGGTCACCAATGTATCCGCCTCATGCTCGCCGAATGCGCTGCCCAGCAGATCCCAGCGCCACTCCACCGCATTCGTCGCCGGATTGACCGCGACCCGTGGTGTATCGAGGTGGTCGCTCTCCAGATAGCTCATGGCGGTGCCCCGGACGATCGCGACCGGCGTTGTGCCGAGGAACAGGTAGACTGAGGTGCCACGCGAGCCGCCGGCACTCTGCGACTGCTCGGCAAGGATCTGGCCGTCGGCGTCGTGCAGGTAGCGGCTGGTGCTGGTCGTCGCCCCGCTGACGGTGTGCTTGCGTGTACGCTGCTCGAACGCCGAATAGTCGTATCCGGTCGTTCCCGTCGCCGCCACGACACTCGTCAGCCGGTTGCGGTCGTCGTAGTCCAGCGACACGCCGTCGCCGCGGCCAGTCGTGTTGCCGTTCGCATCGTAGCTGCGCGCAGTGCCCGCGACCGCAGCCAGGCGATGCGTGCCCGACAGATAGGCATACGCCTGTGCAGGCTGTCCGGCGAACTGTTTCGACATGCGATCACCGGTACGGTTGTAGCCGTAGTCTTCGACCAGCGCTCCGGTCGCGTCCTCGACTCGCGTAATGCGGTAAAGGTTGTCATGAACATATCGCCGCTGCGCCGGCGTGGTACCTAGGGCCCCGTCTACGCCAGCGATATTGCCCATCACGCCGACATCGAACTGCAGCGCCAGACCGTCAGCGGCGGAGCTGAGCACGCTGTCGATCGCATAGTTCTGGTCACGCATTTTCGTCAGCGTGCGGCCGTTGCCGTAGGTCAACGATGCGAGCGGACCGAACGGGTAATGGCTAGCGGTAACGACGGCGACGGGCGTCGCGGACGCATTGGCTTTCCAGGTCAGCTGGCTGGGGCGGCCGCTCTCGTCGTAGATGTATCCCGCGATACCACCGCCCGGATAGGTGATCGACGCAACGCGATCGGCCGGCGTGTAGGTGAACGTCGCGCTGAGTACCGAGCTGCCGAGGGAATGCGTCCTTCGCGTAACGTTGCCGCGACGATCATAGCAGTGCACCGTCGTTCCGCTCGAATCCGTTACCCGCGTCAGCCGTCCCAGCGGGAATGAGCCCGGGCATCCGGTGATCGCATCGCTTTCGTCGTAGTGGACGTTCACGCCCAGCGACGATGCCGGATACGAGATCTGTACCAGCCGGTTCAGCGCATCGTAGACATAGGCCGACACCACACCGCGGTTGTCGGTCTGGGAGATGCGATTGCCGGCCCGATCGTACGCGAAGGCCGTATGCCCGGTATCGGGACTCGACAGCAAGGTCTGGTTGTCGAGCGAATCGAAGGTATATGTCGTGACGAGGCCGTCCGGATCGGTGATCGTACGGACGTTGTCGCGCGTATCGTAGGTGTATTCGACGGTCGATGCGGCAGTCTCCGGGTCGCTGCCAGCATAGTCCTCGATCGTTTTCACGAGCCGATTGAGCGGGTCGTATTCCTGGCGCGTCTCAATACCGCGACCATCCTTTACCGCGACCTCGTTGCCGTGCGCGTCGTAGCCGTCGAGAAGACCGCCGCTGTCGTAAGGCGAGGAGTCGCGCGTGATCGCGTCGGCGGCATCACGTTCACGCACTAGGCGGCGGAGCGAAGTGAATTCCCGCGAAAGCAACCGCTTGAGCCCGACGCCGGGAGTCGCCGGATTGTAGCTGGAGTCGAATGTTTCTTCCTTGAGCCGATTGCCGGCGGCGTCCAGTGTGTAGCGGATGCGGTTGCCGAGGCTGTCGGCGATCCCGACGAGCCGGTGTGCGTCGTCGTAGTCGTAGTCCAGGTATGCGCCGCCCGGGCGCTGTACGCGTACGATCTGTCCGGCGGCGTCGTAGGTGAAGCTCGTCGTCGCATCACTGGGGTCTGACGCGCCGCTCGCCAGCCCGCGTACGGTGGTGGACTGCAACCGGCCTCGGAGGTCGTAGGTACTGTCGGTCAGCGTGCCGTTCGCATCCCGCATGCGTCGTACGCGGCCGCTGCGGTCGTAGGCGACGCGCTCACTGACGCGACCGAGCGCATCGGTCACGGTATGCAGGTCCGCCTTGCGGTGGCAGTTGCCGCCGGCGACGTCGCAGCCGGATTCGTCGGTAGCCAGGTAGTACGCGTACGTCGTGACGTCGTCCTGCCCGTTCATGCCTGCCTCGGTCGGCGAACGTGGGCCATCGGAGGTTCTCAGCAGACCGACCACGGGACACGACGAATTCGGCGCCGTGACGTCCGCGGCCTCGCAGTAGACGTAAGTCCAGCGCCGGACCGGAACCGGCGCCGCCGGTGCCGTCGTCGCGCTGCAGACGTAGGCCATCGCGGCCGCATTGCCGACGTCGAACTCGCATTCGGCGAGCACCTGTCCACGCGTGTTGTAGACCCATTGAGTACGCGACTCCAGATCGTTCGCTGCGTTGCGCACGCGGCGTTCGACCGGCAGGTTGAACGTCGCGTGCCAATCCGTCTCCGTCGAACGCGACTGTGTCGCCGGGCCGGTCGGCTGCAGACAGCTGTAGTGCCAGCTGCCCCAACCCAGCGGCGCACCACTGCTGCTGCCCGGAAACGGTGCCGGCGACCAGCAAGTCCCGGTGGTACACATCGTTCCGTAGGTGTCCGGATTGAATGTCGACGGAGCCGGACAACTCGCAGGCTGGGTAAAATTCTCACGCTGCACGAGTTGCTGGCCGCGATTGCTGAAATCGTAGTCCGTGACGACACCGCGGTAGTCGACGGTGCCGGTCGGATTGCCGTCGGCGTCGTAACCTGTCCGACTGTGCGCGATGACGCCGGCACAGGTTTCGCTGGTGCAACGTTTGCGTCCGCGCTCTTTCACGGCGCCGTTGATCAACGCCAGGTCGCGCTGTTCGAAACCGCCGAGCACGCTCGTGGATCGGGCGAACTGGAACGGCGGGTTCGAGCCGCTCGAATAGGTGATCGTGAGCCGGTCGGCATAGTCCGAGCCGTGCCATTCATCGTTGACGCGGCTGTGCGAATAGCGATAGGTGCCGTAGCGATCGCCGTTTTCGTCGACGATGCCGGTCAGCAGCGTGCCGGCAATGTAGTTCAGATTGTGCGCGGGTTCGTTGTACAGATAGCTGCGCACCGCACCGCCGGGCCGCGTCACGCCGGTGAGCGCGTGGCCCTCGCTGTACTGGTATTCGTGCACTGCTCCGGCCGCATCGATCACGCGGACCAGACGCGCCAGCGTGTCGTACTGCAGTTCCAGCGCGCGGCCGCGGGAGTCCTCGACACGGACCAGCAGACCCTCGAACGGCGCGACGGCGGCAGGCGTCGCGATGGTGCTGTAGAGCAGCTTGAGCGCCTCGCCGGTCGGATAGCTGATCGCCAGCAGCCGGCCCTGCAGGTCGTAGATTTCCACCTCATCGCTTGCCGTCCGGAACTCCCAGCCGGCGCGCTGGCCCAGCTTGATGATGTCGCGCAGCGCCTCTGGCTCGTCCGTACTGCCGGCCCACGCCCCGTCGATCCAGCGGAAGTAGTGATAGTCGCCGTCGTGTCGCAGTACCGTCACCACCGGCGGCTGCCCGTCGACGAAGGGCTCCGGCGCAATCGCCCGCTGGTAGGTATGGCGCCAGTTCGGGCCGAGGATGCGGTGATGGTGATCGTCCGGATTCTGCGCTCCGCTGCCGCGCGGTTCGTAGAAGCTCGAACTCGAGTAGTAGCGCACGAATTCGAGCGGACTGGCGCCGGCCGCGCGAATATCGCGCTCGACTTGCGTCTTCTCTCCGGTGACGCAGTCCATCGGGTTGCCGAGTTCACAGACCTTCGAGCGCGCAACCTTACAGACATCGCCGACTCGTGCACTGCCCGGCGGGCAGTAGACGCGTCGCAAACAGTTGCCGATTGCGCCGAAGAACTGGTCCCCGACGGTGTGGTTGCCGCATTCGGGAAATGAGTACGTGACGCATTGGCCGTCGGTCAGCGAGGGAATGTTCTGGACGTAACCGTGCTTGATCCAGTACAGCTCGCCGAGATCGAACTCCGTCTCGACCGGATTCCACACCGACGGACAGAGGCCGCCATAGCTCGGACGCGTGCAGGGCGGCGGCGGCGCCTGGGAATAGTTGTCGATGGCCTGGTCCAGCGCTTCGCCTTCGGTCTTGCATTTCGGTCCGGGCGAGTCGATACCGGAACAGGGTTGCGAATCGGCGTTCACGAACGTCCCCTGGCATGCGAAGTCCGTCGTCTCGGGCCTGGGACATTGCGCCGCTCCGCCGCTGGCGACACATTCCCAGAGCTGCGCCTGTACGGCGCCCGGAATGACCGCTGCCAGGGCAAGCAGCATGCCGGCAACACGTGCTCCGTGCTGTCTTTCCGCACGAATCCACGACCAATTCGTTGCGAGCCCGCTGACGCTCCGCATGAATGCTGCGATTGCGCGAATGATCGCCTCGGCCCCACTCGCAGACGCCGCTGCGTGTTCGTGCGGCACAAGATGCGCGCGAACACGCAAGCGACGTCGGATTCTCGTGAAACGCTGGATACGGCTGCTCATGTTTGCTCCCCGAGCGAGTTGGCAAGGCGCGACGACGGGCATCGGGCAACCCCGACTCCTAGCCGTACGCAACCGCATTGTTGAACTGCACGGACGTCGCCGCGCATTTCCACGATGCGTCATTGTCCATTCGGAAATCAGCCGACAATCTGATCATTGTCGGGAGAAGCTGCTGGCCTTGCCGGCTGCGGCCGCGCGCATGCCGCTGACGGCAACCCGGGGTCAGCGGCGGCGATATTCCGCACCGAAGTGTGTATTGCCGAGCCGTTGTGCCGCGCCGTCGCTCTTCGCGTCCAGAGGCTGGGCCTCGCCGGCGATAACGCGCGCAAAAGCCGCAGCGGCCGGCGCTGCCAGGGAAATTGCCAGGCCCGTGGACACGGGCCTGCCGCCGTCCTAGCCGACCATGTCGCCGCGCCGCGCCCAGGCCGCAATCCGCGCATGCAGCGCGTCGAGGCCGTCGAACAGCGCGGCGGGACCCGGCTGCAGAATGATCGGCGACTTGATCTCGTGCAGCTCGCCGTCGCGCACGGCCGGTATGGCGTCCCAGCCCGGGCGTGCGGCCACGGCAGCGGGGCGGAAGCGCTTACCGCACCAGGAACCGAAGATCAGATCCGGCGCGCGGCGCACGACTTCCTGCGCATCGGCAAGGATGCGGTCGCGTGCGAGGGATTTTTCGGCGAGTTCGGGAAACACGTCGTCGCCGCCCGCGATGCGCGCGAGTTCGGCGACCCAGCGTATGCCGGTGATCGGTGGTTGATCCCATTCCTCGAAGTACACGCGCGGCCGCCGCGGCAGTGCAGCGGCGGCCGCGGTCACTGCGGCGATGTGCGCTTCGGCGCGTTGCGCGAGGGCTTCGCCGGCTTCGGCACGGCCGACCATGCCGGCGAGGCGGCGGATGTAGCCGAGGATGCCCGCCACCGAGCGGTGATTGCTGATCCAGACTTCGACGCCGGCCTTGATGAGGTCGCGCGCGATGTCGGCCTGGATGTCGGAGAAGCCGATCACGAGATCGGGCTGCAGTGCGAGGATTTCGCCGATCTTCGCGCTCGTGAACGCCGATACCTTGGGCTTTTCCTTGCGCGCCCGCGGCGGCCGCACGGTGAAGCCGGAGATGCCGACGATGCGATCCTGCTCGCCGATCGCGTAAAGAACCTCGGTCGGCTCCTCGGTCAGGCAGACGATGCGCGAGGGATAGAGGTCGGGCCGGTTCACGGATACAGCATGCGCCGCTGCCAGGCGCCGTCGCGCCATTCATAGCGCTGGCGCTCATGCAGGCGGAAGTTCGCGCCGTACCAGAACTCGATGAGGTCGGGTCTGACGAGATAGCCGCCCCAGTGCGGCGGACGCGGCACGTCGCGGCCGGCGAACTCGGCCTCGTAGTGCGCGATGCGCGCTTCGAAATCGCCGCGCTCGGGCAGGGTCTGCGACTGCAGCGAGGCCCAGGCGCCGATCTGGCTGCCGCGCGGCCGCGTCGCGAAATAGGCATCGGAATCCGCCGCGGGCAACTGCTCGACGCGGCCTTCGACGCGCACCTGCACACCTTCGCGCAGCTGCTTCCAGTGCAGGCACAGCGCGACATGAGCATTCGCCGCGAGTTCGCGGCCCTTGGCGCTGGTGTAGTTGGTGAAGAAGCGCAGGCCGTCGGCGCCGACACCCTTGAGCAGCACGATGCGCGAATGCGGCCGGCCGTCCGCGTCGATGCTGCTGAGATTCATCGCACTGGGTTCGGGATCGCCGCTGGCGGCCGCGGCGGCCAGCAGCGCGTTGAGTTCGGCCAGGGCTTCGGGACAGATGGTCACGGCAGGTTCGTCCGGCGAAAGCGTCGATGCTACCACGCAGACCTCAGGCCGCCGTGCCGGTGCCCTGCACCACGCGGGCGAACTGGCCGAAGTCCAGCGGCTTGGTCAGATAGTGGTCGGCGCCGGCGGCCAGCGCTGCGGCGCGCGCCGATTCGGTCGCGTTCGCCGAGACCGTGACGATACGGCCTTTGTAGCCTTGTGAACGCAGCTGATAGACCGCGGCATTGCCGGAAAGACCCGGCAGTTCCACGTCGACGAGCACGAGGTCGGGCGCCTGTTCGGCGACGGCGGCCAGCGCCGCAGCCGCGGTTCCGGCGATGCGTGCGCTGACGCCGAGATCGCCGAGCAGCACGTCGAGCAGCGCAGCGACATCCGGATCGTCGTCGACGATGAGCGCGGTCAGGCCGCGCCGGCGCGGCGCCGTATCCTGCGGCGTCAGACCCGCCGCGCCGAGCGACGGCAAGGTGACGCGGAACGTACTGCCCTGCCCGACCGTGGAATCCAGGCTCAGCTCGCCCGACATGCGTTCGACGAGACGCTTGACGATCGACAGGCCGAGACCCGCGCCGCGCGAGCCGTGCTGCGCGCCGCGGTTGAACGCCTTGAACACCTTGGCGCGCGAAGCCGTGTCGATGCCCAGGCCCGTGTCGCTGACTTCCAGCTGCAAACGGGCACCGTCCCAGCCGAGCTGCGCGCGCACGTAGCCGCGCTGCGTATAGCGCAAGGCATTGGACAGCAGATTGATCGCAACCTGGCGCAGCTTGACCGCGTCGAACTGCGCTTCGGCCGGCGGCGCACCGCCCGCCTCGACGGCCAGGGCCAGGCCCTTCTCGGCCGCGAGCGGCCGGAACATCGCATCGAGGTCGGCGATCAGTGCGGCGATGTCGATGCTGCCCGGATCGAGCAGGCTCTCGCCGGCCTCGCCGCGGCCGTATTCGAGCAGGTTCTCGGCCAGCGCGAACAGATAGGTCGCATTGCGCCGTAGCGCACCGAGCGCCTGGCTGCGCGTGCCGGCGCCTTCGCGTTCGAGCAGGTGCAGATAGCCGAAGATCGACGTCAGCGGCGTGCGGAATTCGTGGCTCAGGGTCGCGAACAGCGCATTCTTCAGCGCGTTGGCTTCTTCCAGCCGCGCGCGCTGCTGTTCGAGTTCGCTCTTGATCTGGCGCAGCCGCGCCAGGGTGCGCGATTTCTCGATACCGGCCAGCACGGCGTCGTTGCCCAGCTGCTGCTGCGCCTGGGTGCGGCCGTGTTCGTCGCCGGCATCGAGCAGCAGCAGATGGAACTGGTCGCCGGCCGGAATCAGGTGCACGTGCGCATGCCGGCCGCCGGCCAGCTCGACGAACGGCAGATCCTGTTCCTGGTCGTGCGGCAGCCCCAGGAACAGGTCCTGCAACTGGTGCACCAGCGTGCCGGCGCCGTCGGCGTCGATGCCGTGATGCGCTGTGTCGCCGTGCACGTCCACGAGCTGCCACTGCGCATCGAAAGTCAGCAGCAGCGGCCGCGCACGCGCGCGCAGCAGCTCGTTCAGATAGGTCCCTACCTCGGCGGGCATCGAGCTCATGGCGCCAGCCTCTGCGCGAGTTCGGCGAAGCCGGCCTCGACGCCGTCGCCGCTGAGCGCGCTGGTCTCGAACACGGCCAGATTGCGGCGGATCTCCGCGAGTACGGCCGGCGCGACCTCCCAGCGGTCGATCAGATCGAGCTTGTTGACGAACAGCACGCAGGCCGGATCATTGATGACGTCGCGCGCCTGCATGGCCAGGTTCAGCGCCGCGCGCAGGCTGGCTTCGCGCGTGCCGTCGGCGACGAGGATCAGACCGCTGGCGCCGCGCAGATAATTCTTGTTGACGCTGTCGAGCGCGGCCTTGCCGGCGATGTCCCAGACCACGAGCTTGAGGTCTACGGCGTCGGTCAGCGCGACGACGCGGCTGTCGACCTTGACTCCGACCGTGGTCAGGTATTTCTCGGAAAACGTATTGCGCACGAAGCGCGCGACGAGGCTGGTCTTGCCCACGCCGAAGTCGCCGAGCATGCATACCTTGCGTGCGATCTCGCTCATTCCCCCTCCGTCGGCGCCGGTGCGAGGCGCAGGCTCGCGGCGCGTTCATCGACCGCCGCGTCGTCGTCGGCAGCGCCGGCGATCACGCGTCGGTCGGGTCCTATGCCGGCCGGCTGCAGCTGCTCGCAGAGCCAGCGCGCCCGGCGCTCGCGCAGCGAGCGGTTCGTCGCATTGGAACCCGGCTCGTCGTTGTGACCGTGGCACTGCAGCACGAGTTGGCGCTGCAATCGAGGCGCGAGCGCCGCCAGGCGCTCCACGCTGTGCAGCAACGCCGGCAGTTCGGCCGCATCGCGCTGTTCCAGCTCGCGCACGAAATGCACGCGCAGCAATGGCAGCGCTGTGGCCAGCTGCTGCCATTCGGCCAGCAGTGCGGCATGGGCGTCCTCGACCGCATGCAGGCGCGCGACATCGACCGCCGTGACGCCGGCGACGCGCTCGGCGCGCGTCGGCGCCTGCGCCACCCAGGCCGCATCGGCGGCGCCGGCCAGACTCAGCACACCGTCATGCACGGTCAGGTTCACATCGGCCGGCGGCGCCAGCGCCGCGCGCGCGCGACGCGCGACGACGGCATCCTCGGTCGACAGATAGCCGCGCAGATCGAGCTCGACAGCCGCATCGGCCGGCAGCTGCGCGCGTATCGCCGGCAGCGGCGCCTCGGCTGCCGCATCGACGAGGCCGACGACGCGGACGCGCCGGCCGCCGAGATCCTCGACCTTGTCCAGATGCAGGCCCGGCCAGTTCGCCAGCGTATGGGATACGGCAGCGAGCTGCTGCTGCCACTGCCGTTCGCGCCAGGCCCAGACCGACAGCGCGGCCAGCACGACCAGCAGGAACAGCAGCAGCGGCCAGCGCCGCGCCGGCAGGCCCGTCGGCGCCGACGCTTCCTCGGCCAGCACGCTCGATTCGATCTGCTGCAGGTTCAGGCTGTCGCGGATCTCGGCCTCGTGTTCCGAGGTCGGCGCGGCCTGGGCGTCGTCCAGGGTCAGATGGATCTGTTCCAGCCGCTCGCGCAGCAGGGTGCGCAGCGCCGGCGGCGGCGCGCCGCGGATGAATGCGGCGAGATTCGCGCGCGGTCCCGACAGTACCCAGACCAGATGTTCGCCGACGCTGGCCGAATCCAGGCTGCCGCCGTCCTCGCCGCTGCCGACCGAGTCGCGCACGAAATCGCCGATCGCGGTCAGCATGCCGGCGATCGCGTCGGCGTCGAGATCCGGCAATTCCGGTGCCGACACCCGCGACAGCACGAGACCGCTGTCGCGGTCGATCAGGAACAGATGGTCGAGGCGGTAATGCATCGCGTGACGCATCACGACCTGCGCATACGGCAGACCGGTGCGCCAGGACTCCAGGCGCCAGCGCAGTCCGCGCAGGGTGAAGCTCGATTCGAGCGCGCGGTTGAAGTTCTCGTTGAAGTCGCGCATCGCCTCGGCGATGGCCTTGCGGATCGCCGGGCCTATGACCGGGAACAGCAGCTCGACGATGCTCTGGCGCTGCGAGCGCACCGCTACGGCCAGGGCATCGGATACCGGCGTCTTCAGCGCCTGGGCCAGACGCTGGCGCCCGTCGCCGCGCTGCGCGCGCTGCAGCAGCCCGGGCAGACGCTGCGGCAGCGCGGCCTGATCGCTCTCCAGCGCCGCGACGCGCTCTGCATGGGCGTTGAGCTCGGCGAGCTCCTCGCCGAGGATCAGTTGCTTGAGGCGTTGATGCTCGCCCATGGCGGGCCGGCTTGCGCTCAGGCGCCGGGCAGGTCGAAATCGCCCTTCAGGCGCAGCGCCACTTCCGTCAACAGCGCGGCCAGGTCTTCGCGACCGACCTTCTCGCCGCGCAGTTCGTCGCGCGAACGCATCAGGCTCTGACCGTGGCGCGCGAACTGGTCCTTCAGCGCGGCGTCGAGCTCGGCCAGGGCCGAGCGCAGGCGCTCCTCGCCGGCCGACAGATCGTGATTCAGGGTGTCGACCGCAGCGGCAAGCTCGCTGCGCTGGGTGCGCTGGCTCTGCAGCAGGCGCGATTCGAGGTCGTCGGTCGCTGCGGCGCGGTCGGCCACTTCCTGGCGCAGCGCGCGGCCGAGCTTGTCGATCTGCTCGTCGAGGCGCTTGTCGAGCTGGGCGAAGCGGCGTTCCTGATCCTGGCGCAGACCTTCGAAATCCGCGGCGAGGCGTTCGTTGAGTTCCTGGAAACGGCGCTCGTAGTCGCGCATCTGGCCGCCGAACAGGATGTCGCGGATCTGGTCGACGTTGCGGTCCGCACCGTTGAGGTCGGGCGCCGCGGGCTTCTTCTCGTTCACTGTCTTCTCCATCGCCGCCGGCGCCGCGGGACTGCGGGGGGGCGCCGCACCGACCGGTGCGCTACGCGGGGGTTTGGCGGGCTGCTGACGCTTGTTCGGCATGTCTGGCTCTCCACGAAAGCGCTGCGTCCGCCGTCTGCCGTATCACGCCTGTTCGAGGCGGTAGCCGTGCTGGTAGACCGCCGTCAGGCGCCAGCCGTGCTCGCCGCCGAGTTCGAGCTTCTTGCGCAGGCGGCTGACATGGGTGTCCACGGTCCGCGTGGACACCTGGGCGCTCATGTTCCAGACGTTCTCCAGCAGCGCATCGCGACTGACGATGCGGCCCTGACGCCGGAACAGGTAGGTGGCCAGGTCGAACTCGCGCTGGGTCAGCTCGATGTCGCGCCCTTCGATCGCGACGCGCCGGCGCATCAGGTCGATGTGGTAGGGCGGTATCGACAGATCGGTGCTGGCTTCCGAATCGACGCCACGGCGGCGCAGCACGGCGGCGACGCGGGCGAGCAGTTCGGCCTGTTTCGGCGGCTTGACGACGTAGTCGTCGCCGCCGCTTTCGAGCCCCTTGACGATGTCCTCGTCGAGCGACCGCGCGGTCAGGAAGATGACCGGCAGCTCGGCATTCGTGGAGTTGCGGATCCAGGCGAGCACGTCCAGGCCGGTCGCGTCGGGCAGCATCCAGTCGAGCAGCAGCAGGTCCACGGCTTCGATGCCGAGACGGCGGCGGAACTCGTTCGCGCTGCGGAACACCCGCGGCGTATAGCCGGCGCGCTCCAGCCACAGGGAAATCAGCTCGGCCTGATCGGCATCATCCTCGAGAAAGCCGATGACCACTTCATGCTTGCTCATGCAACGGCTTCCTGCGCAAGCCTCCGGCCCATTCCCCGCTCCTTCATTCGACTACGAAGTTCACGCGCATGTTGACGCGCCATTCGCGAACCCTGCCGTCATCGTCGGTGATGACCTTGATGTCGTTGACCCAGGCGCCCTTGATGTTCTTGACCGTCGTGGCGACCTTGAGCAGGCCCGACTGAACCGCGTCGTCGATGCCCTTGGGGGACGCCGAACTGACTTCGATGACCTTGGCAATGGACATGGCAACTCCCTTTCTGGGCCGGATCCGGCGTAAGGGTGGGAAATCCGCGCTCTTGCCCGCCGGAGTGTAACAGCATGCAACCGCACTTCCAGCGCAACCCGCACCGCCCGTCGCGGCGGCGGGCAGGCGGGGAATCGCTCAGTCCTGTCGACGGACCGCCCCCAGCAGCGGCGCATAGCCGGCCCGGTAGTCGGGAAAGCGCAGCACATAGCCCGATGCGCGCAGGCGGCGGTTGGCCAGACGCTTGTTGCCGACGGCCCGCGGGCCCGGTGCGGTGCTCCGCGGCGGCGGTGGCAACGCCAGCTGGTCGGCCATCCATTCCTGCACTTCGGCCAGCGACGCCGGATGGTCGTCGCTGACGACATAGCAGGCCTGCGGCCGCTCCAGGCCAAGCAGGTGGACGAGCGCGCCGGCCACGTCGTCCACATGAATACGATTGGAAAACTCCGGCGCGCCGGCCGGCCGCCGCGCGCTGCCGTCGACGATCTGGGCCAGCAGCCGCTGCCGCCCCGGCCCGTAGATGCCCGAACAGCGCGCGACGACGGCCTCGTTCAGGCCCGCCAGGCGCTGTTCGGCCTCCAGCAGGAGGCGACCGTTGAAGGCCAGGGGCGTACAGGACGTGTCCTCGTCGACCCAGGCGCCGCCATGCTCGCCGTAGACCGCGCTGGAGGACACGAAGATCAGCCGGCGCAGGGCCGTGCGCCGCTGCAGCGCGTCGAGCAGATGGGCCAGGCCGTCGATGAACAGGCCGCGGTAGGCGGCCTCGTCGCGCTGGCCCGGCGCCGGCAGGAACACCACGTCGGCGATGTCGTCAGGCAGCTCGCTCAGGCTGGCCGGATCGGTCAGGTCGGCGCGCAGCGCCTGCAGCGGAGCCGGCAGCGCGACGGTACTGCGACGCAGGCCGTAGACGCGACGCCCGGCCGCGGCCAGCAGCTGGCCGGCGCGCAGGCCGACGTCGCCGCAGCCCGCCAGCAGCACGGCGCCGTTCACGCAATCGCCTCGACCGGCGGCGATCCCGGCGGCGGCTCGTCCGGGGCCGGCGCGGCGCTGAGGCGCGGCAGGTAGCGCAGCCAGAGCAGGAACATCACGAGCGCATCGAGCACGATCAGCGCCTGCCAGATGTAGCTGTGGAACCACTCGAACCAGACCGAGCTCCACTGGTGCAGGTAATACAGGCTGATGATGCGTACGAGATTCAGCGCCTGGATCGCCAGGGTGCCCAGCACGACGCCGACGAACTTGGCTTTCCAGCTCGACGGGAACGCGATCATCGCCGAGACCAGGATGATGACGGCTTCCACGCCGTTGCAGACGCGCTCGATCGAGACGGCCAGGCCGGTGCTCAGGCTCAGGATGACCTTGCCCTGAGCGATCGCGTCGCCGCCGAACAGACCGATGAGCTTGGCCGAAATCGCCGCGAGCAGCGCGTTGAACGGGTCGATCAGGTGGACTTCGACGACGGTGAGCACGTCCAGCGTGAACAGCACCAGCAACGACGTGACGAAGATGATGAGGAAACGGAACATGGCGGCGCACGGCGACGAGGGACCGATAGCTTACGCGCGAACGCCCGGCAATGCGTCCGCGGCCCGGCGCGGGCCGCTCAGCCGCCGCAATCCGCCGGGAAATCCGGCTGCCGCGCCCGGCAGCGCAAGCCCTGATGACGGCGCGGATTGCGCGTTTGTCTCATGACGGCTGGCACCAAGGCTGCACCGCGCACGCGTGCTAGCATCCGGCCATGAATCCCGCTCCGAACCTGTTCCTGATCGGCCCCATGGGCGCCGGCAAGACGACGATAGGCAAACGCATCGCCGATCAGCTGCAGCTGCCGTTCCACGATCTGGACCAGGTCATCGAAGCGCAGACCGGCGTGGCGATTCCGCTGATCTTCGAACTCGAAGGCGAAGCCGGCTTCCGCCGCCGCGAATGCGCCGCGCTGGCCGAATACAGCGCGCTGGCCGGCGTGGTGCTGGCTACCGGCGGCGGCGCGGTGCTCGATGCGCAGAACCGCGCGCGGCTCGCCGCCCGTGGCTTCGTCGTCTATCTGGAAACCGCCGTCGACGTGCAGCTCGCCCGGCTGGCCCGCGACCGCAAGCGACCGCTGCTGGCTGCGCCCGACCGGCGCGAACGCCTGGAGCAGATGGCCGCGATCCGCAATCCGCTCTACGCCGGCACCGCCGACATGACGATACGTTCCGAACACGAACACGCGGCCCAGGTCGCCGCCGATCTCTACGAGCGTCTGCAGCGGGTCTGGCGCCGCGCGCCGGCACCGGCCGCCGCATGAGCAGCGTGCGCACCCTGGACGTCGCGCTCGGCGCGCGCAGTTACCCGATCTGGATAGGCCCTGGCCTGCTGCACGACGCGGCGCGCTGGCGCGCGGCGATCCGCGGCCGTCATGTGCTCGTCGTCAGCAACACGACCGTCGCGCCGCTGTATCTGGATGCCGTACTGGCAGGGCTGGACGGACTGCAGGCCGCCAGCCTCGTGCTGCCCGACGGCGAGCAGTACAAGTCGCTGCAGCGCTGCGGCGAGGTGTTCGACGCGCTGGCCGAACTCAAGGCCAACCGCGATGCCTGCGTGATCGCGCTGGGCGGCGGCGTCATCGGCGATCTCGCCGGCTTCGCCGCGGCCTGCTGGATGCGCGGCGTGGACTTCCTGCAGATACCGACGACCCTGCTGGCCCAGGTCGACTCCTCGGTCGGCGGCAAGACCGGCGTGAACCTGGCCGCGGGCAAGAACCTCGTCGGCGCGTTTCATCAACCGCGCGCCGTGGTCGTGGACACCGACACCCTGGACAGCCTGCCGGCGCGCGAATACCGCTCGGGCCTGGCCGAAGTCGTCAAATACGGCGCGATCGGCGACGCCGCATTCTTCGCCTGGCTGGAGCGCGAAGCCGACGCGCTGGCCGCGCGCGACGCCGGTGCCGTGGCCGAAGCCATCGAACGCAGCTGCCGGCACAAGGCCGGCGTGGTCGCCCGCGACGAGCGCGAGGACGGCGAGCGCGCGCTGCTGAACTTCGGCCACACCTTCGGTCATGCGCTGGAGACGGCCGGCGGCTACGGACAGCTGCTGCACGGTGAAGCCGTCGCGATCGGCATGGTCCTGGCCGCGGCCCTGTCCGCCGATCTGGGCCTAGCGCCGGCCGCCGACGCGCAGCGGCTGCAGCGCCTGCTCGAACGCCTGGAACTGGCCACGGCGCTGCCGGCCGGCAGCGACGCGCAGGCCCTGCTGCAGCTGATGTATCTGGACAAGAAGAACCTCAGCGGACAGCTGCGCCTGATCCTCTGGCGCGGCATCGGCGCCGCCGAGATCGTTGCAGCCGTCGCCGACACGGCGATACTGCAGCGCCTGCGCAGCGGCTGAGCCGCGCGCAACCGCCGCGCCGACGCCGCTACAATCCCCGCTCATGCGCATCTACATGCAAACCCAGCCGGCCGCCGCCGAAGCGCCGCGCTACTACGAAATCGTGCTGCAGCAGGACCTGCTCGGCGGCTGGACCCTGTACCGCGAATGGGGCCAGCAGGGCGGCCGCAGCAGCAGCAAGCGCGAGATCTATCTCGAACGCGACGACGCACTGAGCGCCTTCGCCCAGGCCCGCGACGCCCAGGTCAAACGCGGCTTCCGCGTGGTCTTCAGCCAGGGGCTGGAGGCGCCGTATGCGCGCTGAGCCTCGCCGCCTCGGCGCGGTGCTGCTGCTGACCGCGCTGAGCTGCGCGCCGGCCCTGGCCGCGGACGAACACATCTTCGAGCCCGGCAGCAAGCACGTCTGCGTGCCGGCCGCGAACGGCCAGGGCTGGGACTGCCGCCCGGCCGAGGAAGCGCCGGCCGCCGCCGCGCCCCCGCCGCCGGGGGAACCGCGACTGCGCAGCAGCAGCCAGATTCCCGAAGATTCCGCGACGAGCGCGGCCGCCGCCGACGAAGCCGCCGCGCCGACCGGGCCGTCGCCGCAGCCGGCACCGGCAAGCACCGGAAAAAATCGTCGCGCTGCGCCGAAAGCGCCGGCCGCCGGGCAACCGGCCAGCGTCGCCATCGAACCACCGGCCGCAGCGCCGGAACCGGCGGCGTCCTCGCGCAACGTGCCGCACTACCTGCTGTCGCCCGAGGCGCGCGGGTCTGCGGCGTCGGCCTCGGCACCGGCACCGGCACGATCGACGGCTGCCGCCGAACCGGTCCACGCCACAGCCGGCAGCGAAGCGCCGGCCGCGCATCACGACAGCGCACCGGCGCGCGCCGAGGTGACGGAAACGGCACCGACCGCATCGACCACCGCCGATCCGCCGTCGGCAACGCCGGCGACACCGACACTGCCTGCAGCGACGACGGCCTCCGCCTCGGCGCCATCAGCCGCGGCAGCGGCGAAGCGCGCGGCTGCGACAACGCCGGCTGCCGCCGAAACGGTATCGGCCAGCGAACCTGCGCCGGCACAGCCCCGCAGCGAACCGCCGCCGGCTGCCGCCGCCGCGCCGGCAGCAGTGAATCCCGCAAGCGGCCTGCTCGGTGCCGGCGAATTCCGCCGTCTGGCCGACACGCGCTATGTCGTCGAGCTCGCGCGCGGCGCCAGCCGCAGCGAGGTCGAAAGCCGCGCCGCGGCCGCGGCGCCGGCCCAGGGCCGCGTCTATCTGCTGCCGCTGCGGCGCGACGGCGCGGACTGGTATCTCGCGGTCTGGGGCGACTTCGATTCGGTCGATGCCGCCCGCAACGCCCGCGCCCAGGCGCTGGCGGGCGGCGGCGCCGGCCTGGGCTGGCCGCGTCGCGCCGGACCGCTCAAGCAGGAGCTCGGCCGCTGATCGCAGCGGCCGCGGCGGCGAACGGCCGCCGCGCGTCGCGCCGGCTGCCTGCTCCTCCAGAATTCCCTTTCTCAGCTTCGGGTCGACTCATGAACAACGATCGTTTCCTGCGCGCGCTGCGCTGCGAACCCGTGGACTGCACGCCGGTATGGCTGATGCGCCAGGCCGGCCGCTATCTGCCGGAATACCGCGCGACGCGCGCCCAGGCCGGCAGCTTCATGGCGCTGTGCACGAATCCGGAACTGGCCTGCGAGGTCACCTTGCAGCCGCTGCGCCGCTTCGCGCTGGATGCGGCCATCCTGTTCTCCGACATCCTGACGATCCCCGACGCGATGGGCCTGGGCCTGCATTTCGCCGACGGCGAAGGGCCGAAGTTCCGCTCGCCGGTGCGCACGGCCGCCGACGTGGCGCGGCTGGGAGTACCCGACCCCGAGGGCGAGCTGCGCTACGTCATGGACGCGGTGCGCACGATCCGCCGCGAACTCAACGGCTCGGTGCCGCTGATCGGTTTCGCCGGCAGCCCGTGGACCCTGGCCTGCTACATGGTGCAGGGCGAAGGCTCGTCGAATTTCCCGCTGCCCAAGGCCATGCTCTGGAACGAGCCGGCGCTGATGCACCAGCTGCTCGACACGGTCGCGCGTTCGGTCACCACCTACCTGACCGCGCAGGCTGCCGCCGGCGCCCAGGCGCTGATGGTGTTCGACACCTGGGGCGGCATGCTCGCGCCGGCGCAGTTCAGCGAGTTCTCGCTGCACTATCTCGGCCAGATCGCTGCGGCGCTCAAGGCCGATCCGGCCACGCGCGACATTCCGCTGATCCTGTTTTCCAAGGGCGCCAACGGCCACCTGCCCGGCCTGGCCGCGACCGGCTGCGACGCGCTCGGCGTGGACTGGACCCTGGATCTGTCCAGCGCGCGCGCGCTGGTCGGCGACCGCATCGCATTGCAGGGCAACCTGGACCCGGCCGCGCTACACGCGTCGCCGGACGCCATCCGCCGCGAAGTCGCCCGCGTGCTCGCGAGCCACGGTCCGGGGCCGGGCCATGTGTTCAACCTCGGCCACGGCATCACGCCCGACGTGAAGCCCGAACACGTCGCCGCGCTTGTCGACGCCGTGCACGAGCTGTCGCGGCGGTGAGCGTAGGTTGGGCCGAGCGCAGCGATGCCCAACACCGCGGCGTGCCTGTCGCGGAGATCGTCGATCGAAGGACTCGCGATAGCGGCGGGATTCCCTGCCGCTGGCGGCCTTTCGCGCGGGAAACGCCGTGACGTTGGGCATCGCTGCGCTCAGCCCGACCTACGCGTGCCAATCGACGCGTGCCAATCGACATGTACCGTCTACGGCAGCGGCTCCCACAGCACGTTGATGATGCGCCACTCGCCGTCGCTGTCGCGGACCAGGTGCATGTAGTCGACCCAGCCGTCCATGCGCAGCTTGACCGTCGCGGCATTGCCGACGCCGTCGAGGATCTCGACGTCGGCACGCTTGGGTGCCGTCGCGTAGCGCTGTGCGTTCTGCGGCACGTTGCCGGCCAGCAGGCCGGCCTTGTCGAGTTCACTGAGCTGGCGCTGGCGCTTCGCGTCGCGCAGGTAGGCGCGCTTGACGAGCTTTTCGTGCAGTGCGCGCGCCATGCGCTCGCGGTCGCCCTGATACCAGCCCTGGGCATAGTCCTGCGCCGCGAAGCGGATCGCGGCCTGGTCGGATTCGCCGAGTTCGACGTCGCCGGCATACAGCGGCAGGCAGCACAGCGCGAGGATTGCGGCAAGCAGTCGCTTCATGAAAAACCCCTGATCGTCATGGACCGTTGTCGGCGCCGACCGGACATCGCAACTGCGGATGCCGGGCCGGCGAGGATGCGCAGCCGCCGGACGGGAGGCCGCGCGGCGAAGGCGGATCGGGACGTTACAACAGCCGCGCGCGGCGCAGGTTCGCCGCCTTGCGCCGGAACGAAGGCTGCCGGCGTCGAGGCGAAGCGGACGGTCAGTCCGGCAACGTCGCTGCGCCGGCCTCGCCGAAAGTCGCCGCGAGCATCGCGCGCGTGACGGGCTTGCGCAGGAACACGTCGACGCCGGCGGCCAGCGCTTCGCGTTCGGCCGCGGCATCGCTGCGTGCGGTCAGCACGACCAGACGCAGCGGCGGCTGACGGCCGTCGCTCTCCTGCGCGCGCAGCAGGCGCGCAAGCTGCACGCCGCTGACGTCGGGCAGATCCAGATCGAGCACGACGCAGTGCGGCCGGCGCGCGGCGACTTCGGCCAGCGCCGCGAGCGCCTGCGACGCATGGCGCGTGGCATGCCCGAGGGATTGGAGCAAGGCACAGACGACGTGGGCGACGTTGCGGTCGTCCTCGACGACGACGAGATCCAGCGCAGTCGTGGCGACCGGCGCCGGCGGCGCCTCGGCCTCGTCCGGCGCTGCCGGCAGCGCCAGTTGCAGGACGAAACTGCTGCCGCGGCCCGGCGCGCTTTCCACGCTGATCGCGCCGCCCATGAGCTGGGCCAGCTCCTGCGAGATCGCCAGGCCCAGACCGCTGCCGCCGGCGCGCCGGCCGGCTTCGTCCTGGCTGTAGCGCTGGAACAGGCGCGCCTGCATCGCCGGCGCGATGCCCGGGCCGGTGTCGCTGACGCGGAAGCGCTGCGCGCCGGCTGCGGCAGCCACGAGTTCCAGGGTCACGCCGCCGACCTCGGTGAACTTGACCGCATTGTTGACGAGATTCAGCAGGATCTGGCGCAGTCGCTGCGCATCGCCGAGCAGACGTGCCGGCGGCTGCACCGGCAGATGCACGATGAAGCCTATGCCCTTGCGCAGCGCCAGTGCGTGGCCGACGTCGGCGACGTCGCGCAGCACGGCCTGCGGATCGAACGCGGCCTGTTCCAGCTGCAGGCGGCCGGCTTCGACGCGGGCCAGATCCAGCGCGTCGTTGACCAGGCGCAGGATGTGCTCGCCCGAGGTGCGTATGCCGCCGACATAGCTGAGCTGGCGCGGCTCCAGCGGCGTGCGCTGCAGCAGTTCGGCCATGCCGAGCAGGCCGGTCATCGGCGTGCGGATCTCGTGGCCCATGTGGGCGAGGAATTCCGACTTGGCCAGGCTGGCCTGCTCGGCCAGCTCGCGCCGCTGCGAGGCCAGCGCGAGCGCATGGCCGCGCACGAGACGCCGACGCCAGACCGCCGCGGCCGCGGCGACTGCGAGAACCAGCAGCAGCAGATACAGCGCATAGGCCCAGGGGCGTGCCCAGGGCGGTGCCTCGACGCGCAGATGCAGCGGCGCGGCCAGCTCCACGACGTCGTCGAGCCCCGTATGCGCACGCACGCGCAGGCGGTAGTCGCCGGGACGCAGCTGGGCCAGCTCGCGCAGGCCGGTGTCGCTGCCGGGGCTCCAGTCGCTGTCGAGGCCCTGCAACAGGAAGTCGTAGCGATTGGCCGCGAGGTAGGACAGCGCGCGTGCCTCGATGCGCAGGTCGCGGTCGTTCCAGGCCAGTTGCGCCGGATGCGCCGGATCGAACACGTGCGCGTCGCCGTCGCGGCGCACCTGCACGCCGGTCAGCAGCAGCGGAGCCGGCGGCAGCTGCGGCTCGGCCGCCGCGGTGTCGAATGCGATCAGGCCGTCGGTGGTCGCGGCCAGCGCGACGCCGTCGTCGCGCAGCACCAGGCTGCGGTCGATGAATTCCGAGTCGACCAGACCGGCAGCCAGGCCGTAGCGGCGCACCTGGCCATTGCGCGTGTCGACGCGGTACAGGCCGCGCGGCGTACTGATCCACAGCCGCTGTTGCGCATCCAGCTCCAGCGCGCCGGCATCCAGCGCGGGCCAGCCGGCCGCCGCGTCGATCGCGGCGATGCGGACATAGGCATCGCCTTCGGCCACGTAGTGCTCGATCGCACCGAAGCGGTGCAGCCAGACGCTGCCGTCGCCGGCGAACGCGAACGCATGCACGCGCGTGTCGGGCAGGCCGTTCACCGGCGCAAAGCGCGCGGCGCCGGCCGCCAGCCGGTCGATGCCGTGCACATGGGCGACCCAGAGCGCGCCGTCGGCGGCCAGGCGCATCTGCTCCACGTCCGCGTCGCGCAGGCCGCTGGCGCCGGGCAGAAAGCGCGTGACGCGCAGGTCGCCGGCCGCAATGCGTGCGATGCCGGCACCGCGCGCGCTGACCCAGACCGCATCGCCACGCTCGAGCATCAGGTCGACGGGACCGGCCGGCAGCGTGTCGTCGCGGGCCGCATCCGCGGCGATGTCCTGCGCCGTGCCGAGCACCGGATCGGCCACGCGTACGCCGCGGTGCTGGCCGAGCCAGAGCCGGCCGCGCGCATCCTGCAGCACCGCGCGGCGGCGCTGCTCGGTACCGGCGATGCGCTCGCCCCAGCGTTCGACCGCACCGCCGCGCAGGTCGATGCGGTCGACCGCGCCGGCCATGGTCACCGACCAGGCCATGCCGCCGCGGCCGTGACTGATGCCCTGGATGCGCCCCGGCGACAGGCTGCGCGCATTGCCGGGCTCTTCGCGCCACTGCGAGAACAATCGCCAGGTCGGCGGCAGATAAGCGACGCCGCCGTCGATCGCAGCGAACCAGAGGCCGCCTTCGCGATCGCCGAGCAGGTCGAAGATGGCCTCGCCGGAAAGACCGCCGGGCACGCGTGGCTGGGCGCGGTAGACCGTTTCGAAATGGTCGGCGTCGTGGCGCACGGCGCCCTGGCGCGTGGCCAGCCAGAGATCGCCGTAACCGTCACGCACGCTGGCATACAGCATGCGCGGCGCGGCGCCCGGATCCAGCCGCTCCACCGCATGCAGCGCATCGACGCGGAACAGGCCCGAGGAGGTCGTCACGAGCACGCCGGCGCCGTCGGCGCCCAGCGCGAGCACCTGCGGCGGCGGCGCGCCGGCCAGCAGCGGCACGCGCTGGAAGACGCCGTCGGGCCTGCGCCGCACGAGGCCCTTGTCGGTGCCGATCCAGAGGCTGCCGTCGGCGGCGCCGTAGAGACTCAGCACGATGTCCGACGACAGGCCCGAACGCGCGTCGGCGCGGTGATGCTCGAAGCCGTTGCCGTCCTCGCGCAGGCGGTCCAGACCTCCCGAATAGGTACCGACCCAGATCGCGCCGGAAGCGTCTTCGCTGACCGCCCAGACATCGTCGGCGGCAAGGCTGTCCGCATCGGCCGGATCGTGGCGATAGCGGCGGAACTCGCGCCGCGCCGCGTCGAGCACGTTCAGACCGCTGCCCTCGCCGCCGGCCCAGACGCGGTTGGCGCGATCGACGAACAGCGCCGAGACCTCGTTTCCGGCGATGGACCGCGCATCGCCCGGAATCGTGCGCCAGACGCGGAAGCTCACGCCGTCGTAGCGTGCGAGGCCGTCGTGAGTACCTATCCAGATGAAGCCGTCGCGGTCCTCGGCCAGCTTGTAGACGATCGACGACGGCAGTCCGTCGTCCACGCCGAAATGGCGGAACATCGGCGTCGCCGCCATCGGCGCCGCGCGCACGGCGACGCAGAACAGCAGCAGCGGCAGCCAGCGCAACAGCATGGTCGTTCCCCTCGTGCGGTCGGCGCGGCCGCCGCGGCGGCGGCCGGCAGCGCAGCGATCTGACGCGGCCGGATCATGCCAGAAGCCCGCAAGCCGTGGCGCAAAGTGGATTAGGGAAGGGCTGGAGAAGTGGCGTTGCACCGTCGGCGCCGCTGGTGCTGACCAACGAATACCCGTTGGCGGCGGCCTCCTTCGCGCTGCCGTTGCGATCTGCCCGGCGGCCATCCGGCCGTTCGCCACCGGATTGGCCGTATCGATTGCCGTGCCCGGAACGCCGCGGCACCGCGATGCGGCATCCCCTGTCGATCCCGGCGCCGTCGCACCGGCCGGCGCCATCGGAAATCCCCGTCGGCAACCGCCGCACAGCCGCGGGACCGGCTGCCGCCGACGGCCTTCGGCTCTGGAGGCCTGCCGGCGCCGTCCTTACTATCGGCGCATGAATGCACCGGATACGCGTCATCTGCGCCTGCTGCTGGCGCTGGCCCTCACTGTCGCCGCCGTCGCGCTGATCTGGCTGCTGCTCGGCGCCACGCGCAGCGCGCTGGAACTCTGGCGCGAACTGGCCGGCCTGCCGGCCGTGCTGCGTCTGGGCCTGCTCGCCCTGCTGCTGGCCGCGGTCGCGGCCAGCGCCTGGCTGGTCTGGCGGCTGCTGCATCCGCGGCCACGCAAGCCGCGGCCGGCGCCGCCGCCGGATCGCGGCAACGTCGAACAGCGTCTGCAGCAGCTGCAGGCACGCAAGGTCGAGACCGCCGCACTGGAAGCCGAACTGCATGAACTTGACCGCCGCGCCGCCGGCGAAGACTGCTATGTCGCGGTATTCGGCGAGATCAGTGCCGGCAAGTCCAGCCTGATCCGCGCGCTGGCGCCGCAGGCCGAAACCGAGGTCGACGTGCTCGGCGGCACCACGACGCGCGTGGCCCATCACCGCGGCGAGTTGGCCGGACGCAGTCTGACCCTGGCCGACGTGCCCGGCACCCAGGAAATCGCCGCGCGCGAGCGCGAGGCCATCGCCCGCGACGAGGCCCTGCGCGCACATGCAGTGATCTACGTGACCGCCGGCGACCTGACCCGCGTCCAGGACCAGGAGCTGCGCTGGCTGCACGGCTACGGCAAGCCGCTGCTGCTCGCGCTGAACAAGATCGACCGCTTCGACGCGGCCGAGCGCGGCCAGTTGCTGGCCCGCCTGCAGCAGCGCTATGCGGCGCTCGTCGACACGATCGTCGCGGTGCGCGCCGGCGGCCGCGAACAGTTCCTGCGCCGCCTGCCTGACGGCCGCGAGGAAAGTGTCGCGCGCGATGCGGCAGCGGAGGTCGGCGAACTGCGCACGGCGCTGCAGACCTGTCTGGCGACCGATCGCGGCAGGCTCGAAGAAGCCCGCGCCGGTGCGGTGCTCGGCCGGCTCGGCGAACGCCTCGGCGACGCCGAGCGCACCATCCGCGAACGCGAGTCGCGCGCGATCGTCGACCGCTATACGCGCCGCGCGATCGTCGGCGCGCTGGCCGCGGTCGCACCGGGTACGGATCTGCTGATCCAGGGCGCGCTGGCCACCGGACTCGTGCGCGAACTCGCCGCACTGCACGACACGCCCCTGCGCCAGATCGACCTCGACGCATTCCTGCGCCAGGCCACCCTGACCCTGCGCACCACGAGTTCGGTCGTGCTGGCAATCGCCGGCAACGCGCTGAAGGCGTTTCCGGGCCTCGGCACGCTCGGCGGCGGCGTGCTGCATGCGATCGCGTACGGTCTGATCTTCGACAGTCTCGGCAACGCGGTCAGCCAGACCCTGCTCGACCAGCAGCGCTTCGACCAGGAACAGGCGCAGCAGACCCTGCAGCGGCTGCTGTCGGAGCAGGCCCGCGGGCGCGTCGCCCATGTGGCCCAGCTCGCGCTGCAGGGACTGACCCGCGACGCCGAATGAGTCGCCGCGGCAGCCCTGCCGACCGGCCGGCGCGACGATGGTTCCGCCTGGCGCAGCGGCAGCCTGCCCGCCGCCGATTGTTGGCGTATTCACCAACAATCCGTTCAGACCGTCCGGCTTCTGCGCGCCACATCAATCTGCCAAGCTAGCCGCATGTGCCGCCGCCCGTTGCTCGCGCTGGTTTTTCTGTCCGTCGTCGCGCCGGCCGGTGCGGCGGTCGAGGTCTGGCGCCTGGATCCGGTGCATACGCAGATTCTTTTCAGCGTCGACCACCAGGGCTTCAACCAGAGCCTCGGCCTGCTGAAGGCTTCCACGGGCACGCTGTGGTTCGATCCGCAGGACTGGAGCACGGCCAGGCTGGAAGTCGGCATCGACATGAACTCGCTGCTGCTCGGCGATGCAAAATGGGAGGAAACCGTGCGCTCCTGGCGCTTCCTCGACACGGCGCGCTGGCCGCAGGCGCACTACCGCAGCCGCACGGTCGAGCGTCAGGCCGACGGTCGCGGCCTGATCCGCGGCGAGCTGGAACTGCATGGCCGCAAGCAGCCGCTGGACATTCCATTCACCTTGAACAAGCTGGCCAACGACCCCTACGCGTTCCGCCGCACGGCCGGCTTCTCGGGCGGTACGACGTTCAAGCGCAGCGACTACGGCATGGACAAGGTGCTCAGCGCGGTCGGCGACAGCGTGACCCTGCGCCTGGAAGCCGCGTTCGTGCGCGACCGCGGCGCCACGGACGCCCCTCCACCGATCACGAACAAGGAAAAGACCGATGCCACTGAAGAGTGACGCGAACCGCTGGGGCGTCGGCGCACGCACCCTGCACTGGGTGATGGCCCTGCTCATCATCGGCGCCGGCATCGTCGGGCTGTACATGAGCGACCTGCCCAATTCGCCGCAGAAGATCCGCATCTATGCGCTGCACAAGTCCGTCGGCCTGACCGTGCTCGCGCTGCTGCTGCTGCGCGTGACCTGGAGCCTGGCCGACCGGCGTCCCCGGGAGGTGCCCATGCCGCTCTGGCAGGCCATGGCCGCGCGCGTCGTGCACCTGTTGCTGTATGCATTGATGCTGCTGCTGCCGCTGTCGGGCTGGCTGTACAACTCCGCTTCGGGCTATCCGCTGCAGTGGTTCGGGCTGTTCAACCTGCCGAGCCTGACCGGCGGCGCCGATCCGGCGCTGCGGGCGGTCGCCCACGAGCTGCACGAATACGGTTTCTGGCTGCTCGTCATCGCGCTGGTCGCCCACGCGGGCGCGGCGCTCAAGCACCACATCGTCGACCGCGACGACACGCTCGTGCGCATGCTGCCGCTGTTGCGCCGCCGCGCCGCCGCCCCCACGTCCGTCGCACCCGCCGCCGCGGCACCGGCGAGCGCGATCGTGCCGCCGGCAGCCGCGCCTGCCGACCCCGTCAAGGAGAACCCTGCCCCATGAACCGCTTCGCACTGATTGCCCTGCTCGCCCTCGCCGGCAGCGCCCAGGCCAAGGACTGGACCGTCGATCCGTCCAGCACCCTGAATTTCGCCGGCACTTACCAGGGCGAGAAATTCAGCGGCAAGTTCAACCGTTTCACCGCGAAGATCGCACTGGACAAGGCCGATCTGGCCAATGCCAGGCTCGACGTCGATATCGATGTGACCAGCGCGACGACCGGCAATGCCGACTACGACGGCGAGCTCAAGGGCTCGGCGTTCTTCGACTACGCCAAGTTTCCGAAAGCGCACTTCGTCAGCACTGTCGTCAAGGAAAGCGGCGGGGCGCTGATCGCCGAAGGCACGCTGCAGATTCGCGACAAGACCAGGCCGGTGCAGCTCAAGCTCGATTTCAAGCCAGCCGCCGCCGGCGCGACCCTCGACGTGCAGGCCGCGCTCAAGCGCCTGGACTTCGACGTCGGTACCGGCGACTGGGCCGACACGAGCCTGATCAGCGGCGACATCACGGTGACCTCGCATCTGGTGCTGAAGTGATCATCGCGGCGGCGCGCCGCCGCCGCACGCGCACGGCATGAAGGCGCTGAGCGGCTGGTTCGATTCGGTCACCCGCTGGTGGCGCAGCGACGCGTCGCCGGTGCAGGCCGTTGCGCCCGCCGATCAGGCCAGCGACGCGCTGCGCCAGCTGCTGCACGATCCGAGCGTGCCCGAATCGGTGCGGCGCGAACTCGGCGACGAGTTCGCACGCATCGAGGCGCTGCTCGACAAGCTGGCCCGCGGCGAGCTGCACCTGGCCGTGTTCGGCCGCGTCTCGGTCGGCAAGTCCGCGCTCGGCAATGCGCTGCTCGGCGAACCCGCGTTCGAGACCGGCGTGCTGCACGGCACGACCACGCGCGCGACGCAGCAGCCGTGGACCGAAGCCGGCGGCTCGGGCCTGCACCTGATCGACACGCCCGGCATCAACGAACTCGACGGCGAGGCGCGCGAGCGCCTGGCCTTCGAGGTCGCCGAGATCAGCGATCTCGTACTGTTCGTCGTCGACGGCGACATGACCCAGGTCGAGCGCGACGCACTGGCGACGCTCGCGCGCACCGAGCGGCCGCTGCTGCTCGTGCTGAACAAGGCCGACCGCTACGAAGACGCCGAGCGCGAGCGCCTGCTTGCGCGCCTGCGCGAACACGCCGCCGGACTGCTGCCGGCGGACAACGTACTGGCCTGCGCCGCGCAGCCGGCGCCGCTGCGCGTGATCGACGTCGACGCCGCCGGCAACGAACGCGAACGGCGCGAGACGCGTGCGCCCGACGTCACGCAGCTGCGCGAACGCCTGCTCGCGATCTGCGCGCGCGAAGGCAAGACCTTGTCGGCGCTGAACGCGGGCCTGTTCGCCGGCCGCCTGTCCGATCAGGTCGCCCAGCGCGTCGCCGAGGCGCGTCGCGACGTGGCCGACAAGATCATCCGCTACTACTGCCTGGCCAAGGGCGTCGCCGTCGCGCTGAATCCGGTGCCGGTGGCCGACCTGCTCGCCGCGGCGGCGCTGGACGCCGCGCTGGTCATGCACCTGGGCAAGGTCTACGGCATGCCGCTGACGCGGCGCGAAGCCGGCCAGCTGATCCTGACGATCTGCGCCCAGCTCGCTGCGCTGATGGGCGCGATCTGGGGCGTGCATCTGGTCGCCTCGGCACTGAAGGTCGCCAGCGCCGGCGTGTCGACGTTGCTGACGGCCGGCGCCCAGGGCGCGCTGGCCTGGTATGCGACCCAGGTCGTCGGCCGCGCCGCCGAGCGCTACCTCGTTGCGGGCAAGTCCTGGGGCGAATCCGGCCCCAAGCGCGCGGTACAGGACATCGTCGCGCAACTCGATCGCGACTCGATCCTGCGCGAGGCGCGCGAGGAAATCCTCGCGCGGCTGCGCAGCCGCCCGGCGCGCTGAGCCGCGCCGCCCGCACGGAAGGTCAGGACATGCTGCTGCAACTCACCGCCGCCCAGGGGCCGGACGAATGCGCGCTGGCGGTGGCCAAGGCCCTGCAGCGCCTGCAGCAGGAAGCGCAAGCCGCCGGCGTCGACGTCGAGATCGTCGAGTCCCAGGCCGGCGCGACTGCCGGCAGCTGGCAGTCGCTGCTGCTGGCGCTCGACGGCGCCGCCGCGGCCGAACTCGCCGCGAGCTGGAGCGGCAGCCTGCTGTGGATCTGCGCCAGCCCGCTGCGACCGCAGCACCGGCGCAAGAACTGGTTCTTCGGCGGACGCTGCTTCGCGCCGCCGCCGGCGACACTGGAATCGGAAATCCGCTTCGAGACCCTGCGCGCCTCCGGCCCCGGCGGCCAGCACGTCAACACCACGGCCAGCGCCGTGCGTGCGACGCATGTAGCCAGCGGCATCAGCGTGAAGGTGCAGAACGGACGCAGCCAGCATGCCAATCGCCGCCTCGCGATCGCGCTGATCGGGCGGCGCCTGCAGGAACAGGCCGAAGCACGCAACGACGCGCAGCGCGCGCAACGCCGCCAGGCCCATTACGAAGTCGACCGCGGCAATCCGCGCCGCGTGTTTCGCGGCGCCGCCTTCGTACCGGACTGACGTGCCGGACCGGATCAGCCGCCGGCCAGCCAGGCGCTGACCCGTACCGCGTCGAACGGCCAGTCCAGCTCGCGCTGGCGGTCGTCGTCGCGCAGCACCGGCACGCGCTCGCCGTACAGCGCCTCCAGGCCGTTGTCGTCGTCGATGAACACGCTGGCGAAATCCGGCGCGCGCGCCTGGGCCAGCACCTCCAGCGCCAGATCGCAGAGATGGCAGTCGTCGCGCTGGAACAGGACAAGTCGCATCGTCATAAAGCCGGTTCGGTCAGGGCCGGATAGAATAATCAACCCAGCCCGTCGGAAACCGGTTCATGGCCGTCAGCGTGTTCGACATCTTCAAGATCGGCATAGGCCCTTCGTCCTCGCATACCGTAGGACCGATGCGCGCCGCGGCGCGCTTCGTCAGCCACTGGCTCGACGAGCGCGGCCTGCTCGACCGCGTCGCGCGCATCCGCGGCGAGCTGTTCGGCTCGCTCGCGCATACCGGCCGCGGTCACGGCACCGACAAGGCCGTGCTCTGCGGCTTCGAGGGCGAATGGCCCGACCGCATCGACCCGGACATCATCGAGAGCAAGCTCGAGCGCATCCGCAGCGAAAAGCGCCTGAACCTGCTCGGCCGTCACCAGATCGACTTCGACGAAAAGCGCGACCTCGTTTTCAACAAGCGGCAGAAGCTGCCGTACCACTCCAACGGCATGCGCTTCACCGCCTACGGCGACAACGACGAAGTGCTCGCGACGCGCGATTACTACTCGGTCGGCGGCGGCTTCGTCGTCAACCACGACGAGGCGGCCGAAGACCGCATCGTGCCGGACATGACGCCGCTGCCGTATCCGTTCCACAGCGGCGACGAACTGCTGCGCCAGTGCGAGGAAGCCGGCCTGAGCATCGCCCAGGTCATGCTCGCCAACGAAAAGGCCTGGCGCAGCGAAGCGGAGATCCGCAGCGGCCTCCTCGCGATCTGGAAGGCCATGCAGGCCTGCGTCGCGCGCGGCGTGCGCAAGGCCGGCATCCTGCCCGGCGGACTCAAGGTCGCGCGCCGCGCGCCGACCATGCAGGCCGAGCTGCTCGCGCGTCCCGAAGCCGCGCTCAAGGATCCGCTGACCATCCTCGACTGGGTCAACCTGTATGCGCTGGCGGTCAACGAAGAGAACGCCGCCGGCGGCCGCGTCGTGACCGCACCGACCAACGGCGCCGCCGGCATCATTCCGGCCGTGCTGCATTACTTCGACCGCTTCTGCCCCGCCGCCAACGAGGACCGCCTCTTCGATTTCCTGCTGACTGCCGGCGCGATCGGCATCCTGTACAAGGAAAACGCCTCGATCTCCGGCGCCGAAGTCGGTTGCCAGGGCGAGGTCGGCGTGGCCTGCTCGATGGCCGCCGGCGGCCTGACCGCGGCGCTCGGCGGCACGATCTTCCAGGTCGAGAACGCGGCCGAGATCGGCATGGAGCACAACCTCGGCCTGACCTGCGATCCGATCGGCGGCCTCGTGCAGATCCCCTGCATCGAGCGCAACGCCATGGGCGCGGTCAAGGCGATCAACGCCTCGCGCATGGCCCTTCGCGGCGACGGCAAGCACCGCGTGTCGCTGGACAAGGTCATCAAGACCATGCGCGACACCGGCAAGGACATGCAGGACAAGTACAAGGAAACGAGCCGCGGCGGCCTCGCCGTCAACGTGATCGAGTGCTGAAGCGCAGGCGCGGGCCTCACTCCTCGTCGCAGTCGGCGCGCGCGTCGGCCTTGCGCCGCGCGGCGTCCTGGGCAACTGCCGGGTTGTACAGGCCGACATAGGCGCCGTACCTGCGCGCGGCCTTCTCGCCGAGGCTTTCATCAGGCGTGTACGCGTCCGCGAAGCGCGTGCGCTTGCAGCGCACGAGGTTGTGGCCGCGCTGCAGCATCTCCTGCGCGGCGAGCTTGCCGCGCTCGATCGGGTGCGCCGCGTCCTCGGCCGGCGCGGCTGGCGCCAGGCGCAGGCTGCCGTCGGCGTTGTAGAGATTCGGCGTCGCGACGATGCCTTCGGCCTCGCCGCTGGACGCGGCCGGCGCTTCGACCGGACGCTGGCCGCGATCCGGCCGCGGCGGCGCCGGTGCGTTGTGCGCGGCGCCCTTCGGCGGCGCGGCGACCTGCAGCGGCGGCAGCTCGCGCACGGCCGCGGCCTCGATCGGCGGCGGCAGTTCGATCAGGCTGACCTGGATCACGTCGCGGCGGTCTTCGACGACCGGCTTGGGCTTCATCGCGTCGCGCACGAGCAGCGCGAGCAGCACGTGGGCGAGCACGGCAATCGCGACGGCGACGAGGATGCGGCGCCAGCTCACGTCCGGCGGCCGCCAGCGCAGCTCGTGCAGCAGATCGCGCCGCAGCGGCAACACCCCTGCTACCGCCTGGGCCGGGTCCGCGATGCTGGAATGGCGCGGCCGCTCGGGCCGGGACGGCTGCGCTTCGGCGCTCATGCGATCAGGCGACGGGAAAGGCGCGCAGTGTAGCCAGCGCGCCCATTAGAAATCGGTTAGCCCGAAGCGGACTCGAGCGGCGCATATCTGTTCCGTTCATCTGTCCACTTGGCCACTCCGCGCCGGGCAGCACATTTCCGCTGCGCGGCGAGATCAGGCAAGCTCGGACCCTTGCTCCGGGGTAGTTCAGCGGCAGAACGTTCGGCTCTAACCGGATGGGCGCTGGTTCGAATCCAGCCCCCGGACCCAGTACGTCAATACGGATGACGGCCATTCGATGAGCACGAACGACGACGAGATCGACGAGTCCGGCGCGGGCGTCGGTGCCGGCTATGCCGCCTTCCAGCTGTCCAGGGCGCTGGATACGCAGCGCACCCATGCGGACCCGGACGTCCGTGCCCGCGCCGCGCAGCGCATCGCACGCTGGCAGGCCGTGCTCGCTCATGCGCTGGACCAGACCGCCGATTTCGGATCCCGCACGCCACTCGCGGGGATTCCGGCCTGGGTCACCCTCGATGTCGCCACCGGCGGTTTCGCCACCGGCGGCCTGCGGGCCGGCGGCGAACTGGCCGATCACGAACGCGACATGGCGCTTGCGCTGCCGGGCCTACGGGAAGGCCACGAACGTCTCGACCTCAACGTGCACCACCTTTCCGCGGCAGGACTGCAGGCGCTGCAATCCCGCCTCGAGGACGGCAATTACGCCGTCGACGTCCCCGAGGAAGGCGCACTGCTCATCGTGGCCTGGCTGCTCCGGCATGGCCACGACCGCGAGGCGCAGGCAGTCATCGGAACGATCGCGCCGTTCTTCGAGCGGCTGCGCTTCTTTCCGCGTGCCGGCACCGCATCGGCGGCCAGCGGAGAGGTTTGCGTTGCCAGTGCCGGCAGCGTGCAGCGGCAACTCGAATCGCTGGAGCCGCAGCGACAGATCGAAATGCAGCGGCGGGCGATCGACGTGTGGCTGCCGCTCTACGACACGGCAGTAGCGTTGTTCCTGGAAACCTACGAGGACGGCTGGCCCTGCCAGCGGTTTGCATCGGCGTGGCCGGGCGCGGCAAGGACCGCCGTCGCGGCATTCGCGGCCGCGCAACGCCAGGCGGCCGAAGCGAAGCAGGTCGACAAACACCGCGTCGCCGAGCTTTACGCACTGCTGGAACGCTGCCTGCAGGGACCGGAAACCCTGGACGGCCGGGCGGTCGGCCGCGTTCGCCGCATCGTCGACGATTTCGTGCGCAAACACGGCCGCCCCGCCAGCATCGACCACCAGCTGCGGCGCGCCCGCCAGCGCGCCGATGTCAGCGGGCCGCCGCATGCGCGGATCGGCGAAACCGTCGCCGATCGTCTGCGCCGCCAAGTCGCCGCCGATGACGGTATCGACGACCTGGAATCACTGCTGCAGCCGGTCACCGCGGATGAAAGCGAGCGGTTCGCCCTGCCCGTGGGAACGGCGATTCCCGCCGGCATACGGCATCGGCTGCGTCGCTGCCGGCGCGCGCCGATCGAACAACTGGTCGAGGAAGGCGTCATCACCTCGGCCGAAGTGATCGCCCAGCTGCTGCCGCAGCTCGCCGGACAGATCCACGGCGCCGCGTTCGCGGATCCGGCCCTGCGCGGACTGTTCGCGGCAATCTATCGCGCCTTCCGCCGTCGCCGTTCGCTGCTGCTGCTCAACCTGGAGCGCCAGGTCGCGTTCGACGAGTTGCCGTGGATCGCCGCATTGAAGTCACTGCGCAGGACCGGCGGCGAGGCTGCCGCATCGGCCAGGGCGACACTGGTGCAGACTGCGGCGCTGACCGTGCGCGCCTTTCCGCAGACCATCGTGCCGAACAAGCTGCTGCGGGAGTTCGGCGCACTGGCCCGGACTGCCGACACGCCCTGTACCTTTACCGAGGAACTGGCAGCCGACATTTTCATGGGACGCTTCTCCCCGACGTTCGTGCGCGCGGCCGAACTTGCGATCCGCTCGCTGCCCGGCGACAGTCTCTATGCGAACTACTACGCGATAGATGCCGCCACGGCTTCCCGCGTGTTCGACCTGGCCAGACAGTCCAGCGCCGGAAAAAGCTCGGCGACCGACGGCCTGGCCGAGCTCTGCGCCGAGCGCGCCGGCGTTTCGCCGGGCACCTGGCGGCCGGCGATCAACGGCACGATCATCGAACAGCAGCAGATTCTGACGACCCACAACCTCGCGCCGATGTTCGGCGAGCTCGGGCTCGCTCCGCTGCTGCAAGCCGAATTGCCGCCCCTGGCATTGAGGACCTTCGACTGGATCTGCCGTCGCCTGGAGCGGCTGCCGCCGGGCGGGCATGCCCGGCTCATTGCGGTCAAGAAATGTGCCTACGCCTGGCGCCAGATGATGTTCTATCTGTCGCATGCGGGCTCGCAGCCGCGCACCGACACGATCGCCGAGATCGTCGCGACATTCGAGTCGCGCAAACCTTCGTTCGCGCATCGGCTCGGGCCGGCACTGCGCGGACTGCAGCGCGCCGCTGCCGGCGCAGTGCTGCCGCAGCGGCAGGCCGATGTCGACGGCTCGCGGGTGTTCCTGGGCTGGACGTCGGGTCGTCACTGGCTGCTGGCGGACTGAACGCGCCGCCGACCGAAAAAAAAAACGGGCACCCGAAGGTGCCCGTCTGTCCCGATCCGGCATCATCCGGATGCCGGTGTGTCTGCGCTCTGAGGTCGGGTAAAGGCGCCGGTTTCAAGCCGGCGCCGGCCGGTCCTCTTATTCCGCCGGCGTCACGCCGCGGTCGACCCGGACGCGCAGGCGATTGCCCGGGTGATGGTCCATGGTGGTGTGGTAGATATCGCCGCGATAGCGGTAGGTGACCTCGTAGCCGACGACATCGTTGTTGCCGCGCCAGGCGGTTTCCTGACGACAGCGGGTCTCGTAGTCGCGGACATAGCCGCCGCCGGTCTCGTAGTAGTCGCCGCGGCGGTGCGAGGCGTTGTTGCCGACCGCGCCGCCGATCACCGCACCGGCGATCGTCGCCGCCTTGCGGCCGTCGCCCTTGCCGACCTGGTTGCCGAGCGCACCGCCGATGACGGCGCCGAGCAGGGTCGAACCGGTATGGTCGCGGCGCGCCGTATAGCCCGGCTCGTAACGATCCACCGGCTGGTCGTAGCAGACCTCGCGGCTTACCGGGCGACTGGAGCGTTCAATGATCGGATCGACGTCGACGACGGTGGCCCAGTCGTAGCGGACTTCGTAACGGCCGTAATCGCCGCGGTAGGCAAGGGCCGGAGTGGAAAGCGCCGCGCCGGCAACCAGTGCCATCGTGATGAAAGTAAGGTTCTTCATGTCGCCTCCTGACTCCGGGCAACGAATTCCCGGTTGCCGCCCAAGTTAGGGGCGTGCGAATGAATTCCCAGTTAATTCCAGCAGTTACGTATCGTTCATTCAGCTTGAGGCCGGTCTCGTCACGGCTTTGCAGTGTGTGTCACGGACTGTATCCAGGCCAGCGCCGCGGCTGCGGTCGCCGCCGCGCGACGACCCAGCAGCGGTCCGACATGGCTTGCCTGCAGCGGCCAGAACGTCGCGCCGAGGCGCTGTGCGAGCGCCTGGCTGGCCTCCATCGGCACGGCCTCGTCGAGCTCGGCGGCGATGACGAGCACGGGGCAGCCCGGCGGCAGCACGTCGATGCCGTCGACTGCATCGCTCAGCACGGCAGCCGACTCGTCGCGCCAGCGGCGGAACGCATGATGCTGTGCGGCCGCGTCGGCATCGGGCAAGGCACGCTGCGTGCTCGCGAAGCGGCGCCGGCTGGCCCAGAGCACGATGTCGCCATCGCTGCGCCGGGCGGTTGGCCGCGGCGCGATGCCGCGCGGCGGCAGCGCATCGACGAGAACCAGCGCCGACGCCTCGACCTGCGCGGCCAGTGCCAGCGCGATCAGCCCGCCGAGGCTCGCGCCGATCAGGCAGGGCCGCGGCAACGCCAGGGCCGCGGCGCGCGCCTGGGCCAGGTAGTCGGCCAGCCGCGTCCGCGCCAGGCCGGCCGCAGCCGGCATCAGTTCCGGTGCGACGAACGGCCGCGCCTGCGCCTGCCAGACGCGCTGCCAGATCGTCCATTCCCAGGCGCCGCCCCCGGCGCCGTGGATCGCCAGGGCCGGTATCGTCGTGTCGTCGTTTCGTTGCATGGTGCGCATTATCGGCAGCGATCGTCGTCGGACCACCCGCGCCGATGGCGCATACGGCCGGGCGCAGGCTACGCTGCCGCGGATGAGTACCGCTGTCCATCGCTTCGCCGACTTCCGCCTCGATCCTGCCACGCGCGAACTGCAGCGCGGCGGCGTGCTCGTCGCGCTGCCGCCGCGGGCATTCGACTGCCTGGCCTATCTGGTCGAACACCGCGAACGCGCCGTGGGCCGCGACGAACTGATCGCCGCGGTCTGGGGCAAGGTCGACGTCTCCGACACCCTGCTCGCGCAGACCATCCTGCGCGTGCGTCGTGCGGTCGGCGACACCGGCAATGAACAGCATGCGGTGCGCACCGTGCCACGCTTCGGCTATCGCTGGGTGCTGCCTACCGAAAGCGTCGTCGCCGGCAGCGACGACGCGCCGACGGCGCAAGCGCAGCCTGTCGCCGAAGCCGAAGCAGCCACGCCGCTGCCGGCGGCCGCCGTTGCGGCGGAACCGGCGCCGACGTCGCCAACCGCATACGCGCCATCGCTTCCGGCTACTACCGCAACGGCGCCGCCGGTCGAGTCGCGAGGCCGCCCGGTCTGGCCCTGGATCGTGCTCGCCGCCGCGGCGATCCTGATTGCCGCCCCGTTCGCCCGCCGCCCCGCGGCGCCGGTCGCGGCGCCGGCGGCCGGTATCGACCGGCCGGCCGACGCCGGCAGCGCCGCGGCCATCGTATTGCCGGTGGAGATCAACGAAGGCGCGGAATGGTCCTGGGTGCGTCTGGGCGGCATGGATTTCCTCGCTACGCAGCTGCGCAGCGCCGGCCAGGCCACCTTGCCCAGCGACACGACCCTGGTCCTGCTGTCGCGCAATGCCGCGACGCGCACGCCGCAGTCCGACCTCGACACGGCCCGCGCCAGCGGCGCGCGGCTCGTGCTCGCGCCGCAGGCCCGGCGTGACGGCGAGCGCTGGCGGCTGCACCTCGAAGCCTACGCCGCCGACGGCAGCCGACGCGAGGCCGAGGGCGAGGCGGAGACCGTGCTGGAAGCCGGCCGCGTGGCGATGGCCCGGCTGCTCGGTCCGCAGCTCGACACCGGCGCTCTTGCCGGCGGCCGGCGGGCCGAACACCTGCAGCGCGCCGAAGCTGCGCTGCTGGGCGACGACCTGGAGCTGGCCCGGCGCGAACTCGACGCGATCGGCGCCGGCGGCGGCGACGCGGAACTGATCTACCGCCGCTCCCGGATCGACTTCCGCGCCGGCGACTACGAGGCGTCGGATCGGCGCCTGCTGCCGCTGCTGCAGAGTCTGGATCCGCGCCACGACGCCCCTCTGCGTGGCCAGGTGCTCAACGGCCTGGGCTCGGCGGCGATACGGCGCAACCGCATGCAGGACGCCGAACGCCATTTCACCGAAGCCGTCGCGCTGCTGGAGCCCGGCGGCGACACGCGCGCCCTGGGCCAGGCCTATACGGGACTCGCGGTCAGCCAGGCGGCGCAGCATCGCTTCGATCCGGCGCTGCGCCTGTTCGCCGAAGCGCGCGTCGCGCTGGAAAAGGCCGGCGACGAACTGGCCATCGCGCGCGTCGACGGCAACCTCGGCATTCTCGACATCGAACGCGGCCGCTATGCGGAAGCCGTGACCGGGCTGCGCCGCGCGGCCGCGCGTTTTGCGGCGTTCGGCGCGGTCAACGAACAGCTGACGACGCTGATCGGCCTCGCGCGGGCTCAATCGGAAATGCTCGATACGGCCGGCGCGAGCCAGACCGCCGACACGTTCTGGAGCCTGGCCGCGCGCAGCGCGAGTCCGCGCCTGCGTCATCAGATGGCCGTGGTCCGCGCCGACATCCTGGCCCAGTGCGGCCGCCTGCAGGAGGCGCGCAGCCTGCTGGCCGGACTCAAGCGCGAGCTCGACCTGCCGCTGGAGAACGACACCCAGGCGCGCGCCGACGCGGTGCTGGCACGGCTGGCCCTGGCCGACGGCGACGCCGCGCTGGCCCTGCGCCTGGCCCAGGCCGGCCTGGAAGGCCTGCCCGAAGAACAGTATGACCGCGAACGCGCCCAGCTCTGGCTGCTGCGCCTGCGCGCGCTGCGCGCCCAGGAACGCGACAGCGAAGCGCGCGGCCTGCTGCCGGCGCTGCAGGACTGGGCCGTGCATGCGCACGATCCGGCTGCGTCGCTGTACGCCGGCCTGGCGGCGGCCGAGCTGGACTGGAGCCAGAACCGGCGCGACACCGCGCGCCAGCGCTACACGGAGCTGCTGGAGCAGGCCGAACGATCCGGCGTCGCCCTGGATCTGGCCCTGGTCGTGCAGAGCTACGGCGGCGCCCTGCTCGCGTCCGGCGACAGCCGAGCGGCCGCGCCGGTCATCGCACGAGTCGCGCGCTGGGCCGACACCGACTTCGGCTGCGCCCTGCTGCAGGTCTGGGGCTACTGGTCCGACGGCGACGCCGGCGCCTGGCAGCGCGCGCTGGAAAAGGCCCGCGGCCTGGCCGGCGAGCGGCCGATCGCGCCGCTGCTGACCCGGCCGCCGCAGCCCGCGCCGCTGCACTGAACCGCGCGAATGTGACGCCGCGCACAGCCCGGCGATTCGGCGGCCGCAAAAAATCCGCAATGAAATCAATGCAGTGATGGAAAATTCATGAAACGCGAAAGTGCCCCGCATCGAGCGTGAAAGCGCTTGGCGGGGGGCTACCAATACTGCGTCGGTCCACCGGGCCGCCGGTCTCCCCCACCTCCCCCCTCGCCGGCCGTCCGGTGGACCTTCTTCCCGCTTCGTCGAGGGTTCATCCATGCGTGTTTGCATTCTTGCGGGCCTGATCGCCCTGGCCGTTTCCGGCACCGCGCCGGCCGGCAGCTTCACCTCCATCGAACAGCCCGGCAGCCAGCTGGTCGCCCTGTCCGAGCACGGCCGCATCGCCACCGGCGGCTTCCAGGGTGCCGAGGCCGCTTTCCGCTGGACCCGCGACGATGGCGCCTCGCTGATCGCCAACTACTCGGAAGTGCAGGGCATGAACAGCTGGGGCCAGCCGGTGGTCGGCCAGTCCCGCGACGCGAACCAGAACTGGGTCGCCGCGATCGCCTACAGCAATGCGCAGTTCTTCGATCCGATCCTGGTCGGCGCGCTGCCCGGCGCGCAACCGATGGACGGCTGGCTCAGCAGCGGCTACGACGTCGCCGACGACGGCACCGTTGTCGGCCTGGCCAACAACGCGGCCAACGACGCGGTCGCGTTCCGCTGGAACGCGGCAACCGGCATCAGCGAGCTGCCGCGACTGACTCCGGAGGGTGCGGCCCGCGCTAACGGCATCAGCCGCGACGGCCAGGTCATCATCGGCTGGAACGACACCCAAGTCGGCTACCGCCGCGCGGTCAAATGGGTCAACGGCGCGATCAGCGAATTCCTCGACAGCAAGGGCTCGCAGGTGGGCGAGGCTCTGGGCATCAACCGCGACGGCAGCGTCATCGTCGGCACCGGCGCCGGCGTCGACGGCAAGGAAGCCTGGCGCTGGACCGCGGCGACCGGCGTGCAGCCGATCGGCATCATCGGTACCGGCAGCTTCTTCGACCGCGCCTACGCGTTCGGCGTCAGCGACGACGGTAACCTGATCGGCGGCGCCAGCGGTTTCGGCTTCCAGCGCGACGCGGTGGTCTGGACGCCGGCCACGGGCATGATCAAGCTGACCGACTTCCTCGCTGCGCGCGGCATCGAAGTGCCGGCCGGCTGGCTGCTGAACTCGGTCACCGCGGTATCCGGCGACGGCCGCGTCATCGGCGGCTGGGGTCTGGATCCGAACAGCGCGATCAACTCCTTCGTCATCGAACTCGACGCGGTGCCGCGCCAGGACGCCATCGTCGAAGCCCACGGCAAGGTCATCTACAACGACGTCGCGGCCGGTCCGTTCACCGGCGTGCCCGAGAACACACCGGTCAGCATGAGCCTGCGCCTGAGCCCCGACGGTTTCGTCGTCGAGGCCGGCCATCACGTCGCCTACCCGATCCGCCTCGACAACGCGGTACTGCAGGCCGGCAGCGCGAGCGAGACCCTGGCCAACGTCAACACGCCGTCGGTACGCATCGCCAACGACTATCCGCGCTCCGACGGCATCCACCTGTTCGAGACGCCGCTGACCACGCCGCAGACCAGCATGGAATTCGAGCTGTTCAATCCCGGCGGCGACCTGTTCGATTCGGCCGACCTCAACGGCATCAACCGCACCTTCGGTCCGGAGCACTTCGAGAAGGCGGCCTGGGTCGTGTTCGAAGGCCAGGGCGGCGCGCGCGGCATGATGATCCAGCTCGACTCGGTCACGATCGAGGACGAATGCTCGATCTTCTGCGGCCGCTTCGACGCGCCCGCGCCGTAACCGGCAACAGGCGACGCAGCCACGCTTGCGCAGGCCGAGGCCCACCGCCTCGGCCTGTGCGCGTTCGCGAAAGACGAATGCCTCGTCGCTCGTCGACGCCCGCCCCCGTTCCCGATCCGGCCGTTCACCGCTGCAACGCAGCTTGACGCTTGCATGACAAGTGGCAAGGCTATGAGCACGCCCCCGCCTGCCGCGGCGGCGTACCCGCCATGACCGCCCGCCCCGCGCCTGCCCGCCGGGGTAACGCGCTTGCTTCGCGGACGACCATGACGCCCTGCATCCACGTACGTTGGGAGGGTTACGTCATGTCCTACACCACCGATGGCATCCGAAATATCGCGCTCGTGGGCCACGCGAGCGCGGGCAAAACGACCTTGTTCGAAGCGCTGCTGCATGCCGGCGGCGTGATCCAGACCCAGGGCAGCATCGAGCGCGGCAGCACCGTGTCGGACTACGATCCGATGGAAAAGGAGCGCCAGCACTCGATCGCCGACACGATCGCCTCGATCGACCGCGGCGACTGCCATGTCAACCTCATCGACACACCCGGACATCCCGAATTCCGCGGTCCGACGCTATCGGCGCTGGCCGCCGTCGAGACCTGCGCCATCGTGGTCAACGGCCACAACGGCATCGAGTTCTCCACGCACCGTCTGATGGACTATGCGAAGCAGCGCAATCTCTGCCGTCTGCTCGTGGTCAACAAGATCGACGGCGCGAACTGCCGCGCGCTCGTGGAACAGCTGCGCGAAACCTTCGGCCCCGAATGCCTGCCGATCAATCTGCCGGCGCAGGGCGGCAAGACCGTCGTCGACTGCTTCTTCAAGCCTGAAGGCGTCGCCGATTTCGACAGCGTCGCCGCGGCGCACCAGCGCATCATCGACCAGGTCGTCGAGATCAACGAAACGGTGATGGGCCACTACCTCGACGAAGGCGAGCAAGGCCTGTCCGGCCAGGAGCTGCACGACGCGTTCGAACAATGCCTGCGCGAAGGTCATCTGGTACCGATCTGCTTCGTCTCGGCGCGTACCGGCGCCGGCGTACGCGAACTGCTGGATCTGATCGAGCGGCTCGCGCCGAGTCCGGCCGAAGGCAACCCGCCGCCGTTCGTCAAAGGCACGGGCACTTCGGCCGCCCCCATCGAGGCCAGGCCGGATCCGGCAGCGCATGTGATCGCCGACGTCTGGAAGATCGTCAACGACCCGTTCGTCGGCAAGCTCGGTATCTTCCGCGTCTACCAGGGCACCGTGCGCAAGGATACCCAGCTGTTCATCGACGACGGCAAGAAGCCGTTCAAGGTCGGCCATCTGTTCAAGCTCAAGGGCAAGGACCACGTCGAGATCGACCAGGCCGTGCCCGGCGACATCGCTGCGGTGGCCAAGATCGACGAAATCCATTTCGACGCCGTGCTGCACGATTCCCACGACGAGGACCAGATCCACCTCAAGCCGTTGGATTTCCCGAATCCGATGTTCGGACTCGCCGTAGAGCCCGCGCACAAGGGCCAGGAACAGAAACTCGCGACGGCGTTGGCCAAGCTCGGCGAGGAAGACCCGTGCTTTCGTGTCGAACACAACAAGGAGCTCAACGAGATGGTCGTGCGCGGCCTCTCGGACCTGCATCTGAAGCTCATGCTCGAGCGCATGAAGGAGCGCTACGGCGTCGAGGTGAAATCGCGTCCGCCGCGCATCGCCTATCGCGAAACCGTCGGCAGCGCCGCCGAAGGCCATCACCGCCACAAGAAGCAGACCGGCGGCGCGGGCCAGTTCGGTGAAGTGTTCCTGCGCGTGGAGCCGCTGGAGCGCGGTGCAGGCTTCGAGTTCGTCGATGCGGTCAAGGGCGGCACGATCCCGGGCCAGTTCCTGCCTGCCGTGGAGAAGGGCGTACGGCAAGTACTCGATCACGGCGCCGTCGCCGGCTACCAGATGCAGGACGTGCGCGTGACCGTCTACGACGGCAAATACCATCCGGTGGATTCCAAGGAAGTCGCCTTCATCGCCGCCGGCAAGAAAGCCTTCCTCGATGCGATCACCAAGGCCCGGCCGACCCTGCTCGAACCGGTCGTCAATCTCGAGGTGTTCGTGCCCGACAATCACATGGGCGACGTGACCGGCGGCCTGGCCGGCAAACGCGCGCGCATCAGCGGCACCGACTCGCTGCGCGGCGGCGAGATCATCATCCGCGCCCAGGTGCCGCTGGCCGAGGTGACCGACTACCAGACCGAACTCAAGTCCATGACCGGCGGCCGCGGCCGCTACGCGATCGAGTTCAGCCATTACGAAGCGGTGCCGCCGCAGGTGCAGAAGCAGCTCGTCGACGCCTACAAGCCGCGGCCGGAAGAAGACTGACGCAGGGACGGCCGGAGCGCGGCGGGCGCGCTCCGGTCGACGGCAGGAGGCGGGTGCGATGTGGGACTTGTATGTCCCAAGGCATCCTGGCGGCGATGTCGGTGTTTGCCCGCACGCATGAACAAGATCACGGCGAGAAAAATCCGGATCGCTCGCGAAAACGGCCGCATCCCGACCCCGTCCCTGAAGATGAATGGACAGCCGACGGTCAGGGAAGCCGCCGAGCCCCCGGAAACTACAGCGCCCGCACCGACGTTCCCGTGCTGAGCGGCGATCGCAAGCTGCAGACCTTCAGCGAAGCGCTGCGCGACTCGATCCGACAGAACCGTTCCGCCATCGAGAAGCTTTCCACGCGCTGAGCAATGATTCGTCTGCTGCGCGTCGACGACATCATCCGTATCCACGATGCGATTCTTGCCGAGACCGGCATCGGTCTGCCGGGCCTCGCCGGCAACAAGGATCTGGCCGGCATGCTCGGTCGCGTCGCCAATCGGATCGGCTACGAACTGCACGATGATCTGCTGCGCATCGCGGCGTTCTACGCCGTCGCCACGGGACACTGCTTCAACGACGGCGACAAGCGCACCGCCTGTGGCGATGGACGTGTTCCTGCGCATGAACGGTCTGGCCATCGGCACGGACGAAGACACCTCGTCGAAATGATGGCGCAGACCGCAGCGGGCCGGCTCGATCACGAAAACCTGACCGAAGCCGGCGTCGATGACCACGCGGCGCCGGCAGACTGACGCGCCGCGCCAATCCATCCCGCTGCCCGGCCACTCGCGTCCTCATCGGCGCAACCGCACCGGCTTCGTCATCACGGCGAGGTGCCGACCATCACGGCGCCGCGCACGGCATTGCGCTCCTTCATCGCCCGACTACACTGCACGCGCGACCGTAGTCCGCCCTACCGAAGGAGTCGAAGGCCATGAACCTCCCTGCCCTGATCGCGCTGATCGCCGGCATCCTGATCCTGATCCGCCCCCGCCTGCTGAACTACGTCGTGGCGATCTATCTGATCGTGATCGGTCTGCTCGGCCTGTTCCCGCGACTGGCGCATTTCTGAGCACGCCACGCGCATGACGCCTCCCCTGCACCCTGCCGGGACGGTCGCCGGCCTGCAGACCGAGCGGCTGAACCTGCGGCCGCTGACGCTCGACGACGCGGCCGACTACTGGCCGCTGGTACGCGATGCGGAAATCCTGCGCTACGTCGGCGAAAAACCCTGCGAGTCGCTCGATGCCGTGCGCGCATTGCTGCGCGACAGGCCGCTGGCGGACTACGCGAATCACGGCTACGGCCGGCTGGCCGTGACCACCCGCGAGGACGGCCGCTTCGTCGGCTGGTGCGGGCTCAAGTATCTGCCCGATCTCGACGAGGTGGACATCGGCTATCGCTTCCTGCGCGACTGCTGGGGACGCGGCTATGCCAGCGAAGCGGGCGCCGCCGTGCTGCGGCAAGGTTTCGAGCAACTGGGGCTGCAGCGCATCGTCGGCCTGGTCGTGCCGGACAATGCGGCCTCGGTGCGCGTGCTGTGCAAGCTCGGCCTGCGCCACGAGCGCCGCCTGCGCCTGCCGCTGCACACCGAAGAGATCGACCTGTACGCCATCGCACGTGCTGCCTGAACGCCTTTCCCGGCCTGCCGGCGAGCACGAGGGTGCGGCGCACGGGCGCCGTACCGAATCCGATTCGGTGACCGCCGTCACCGCCTGTAACCCCCTGTCGCGGCGGCATCCGGCGCGGCTGCTATAGAATCCGGGTCGTTCGCACGGATAGGTCGCATGCACGACAAGGAATCTCCGACGTTGCCGCCCGGATCGCCTGCCGCATTGCGGCCGCAGCGAGCACGGCGCCTGGTATTCGCGCTGGTGCTGTTCGTCGGCGCGAGCGGCGCGGCATCGGCCGGCAAGATCGTGACGACGCTCGGCGGCATCGACGCCGATCTCAAGGTCGCCGCGCTGGCCGGTCTGGACCTGACCCAGTACGCCGGCCGCGAGGTCAGCGCCGCGCAGGCGCGTCGCCTCTACGAGCGCGCACCGGCACAGATCGCCGCCGCGCTGGAACCCTACGGCTACTACGACGCCAACGTCACCGGCGAGCTCAAGGAAACCGCCGACGGCTGGAACGCCGTGCTCGACGTCAAGCCCGGCGAACCCGTCGTCGTGGACGTGCTCGATCTCAAGCTCGAAGGCCAGGCCCGCGAGCTCAAGAGCGTGCGCCAGGCCCTGCGCGCGTTCGCCCCCAGGCAGGGCCAGCCGATGAATCACGACGCCTACGAGCGCGGCAAGGCGGCGATCCAGGCCGCGCTGTTCGCCGACGGCTTCCTCGACGCCAAGCTGCTGACCAAACGCGTGGAAGTCAGCCGCAGCACGCACAAGGCCCGCATCCATCTGGCCTGGGAGCCGGGCCCTCGCTACCGCATCGGCCGCACCGATTTCGAAGGCAGCCAGTTCGCCGACAATTTCCTGCTGCGCTACCTGCCCTGGCAGGAAGGCGATTTCTATACCCAGGATCTGCTGCTGTCGCTGCAGCAGCGCCTGACCGAAGCCGACTACTTCGCCATCGTCGACGTCAATCCCGACATCGAGCAGGCCGCCGACGGCGTGGTGCCGATCAAGGTCACTCTCGCGCCGGCCAAGCGCAGCATCTATACCGGCGGCCTGTTCGTCGGCACCGATACGGGCCTGGGCGTACGCGGCGGACTCGAACGGCGCTGGGTCAATCGCAAAGGCCACAAGTTCAAAAGCGAACTCATCCTCGCGCAGCGGCTGACCTCGGCCTCGGCGCTGTACCAGATTCCGCTGCCGGGCCCGGACAATCGCTCGTTCAATTTCGGCGTGAACTACCGCGACGAGGACACCAAGACCACGCGTTCCAAGACCACCACCGTCGTCGCCAACGAGACACGCCAGTGGATGGGCTTCACGCGCACCCTGGGCGTGAACCTGCAGACCGGCGACTTCGAGATCGGCGACCGCAAGGAAGTCGCGTTCCGCGGCAACTCGACGATGCTGTATCCGCAGATCGTGCTGACGCGCAAGCGCGCCGACGATCCGCTGTTCGTGCGCCGCGGCTACTCGATCAACCTGCTCGCGCGCGCTGCGGCGCAGGGCGTGCTGTCGGATACGAACTTCGTGCAGCTGCGCGGCGACATCAAGTGGATACGCGCGCTGAAACCGCGCCAGCGCCTGATCCTGCGCGGCACGGTCGGCGCGAGCTGGGTCGATCAGTTCGACAAGCTGCCGCCGGATCTGCGCTTCTTCGCCGGTGGCGACCGTTCGATCCGCGGCTACGGCTACCAGACCGTCGGTCCGGACCTCGTCGTCGATCCGACCAGGCGGCCCGTCGTCATCGGCGGCAAGCACCTGCTGACCGCCAGCGCCGAGTATGAGTACTACTTCAAGCCGAAATGGGGCGTGGCAACCTTCGTCGACGCCGGCGACGCATTCTCGGGCACGAGCTATTCGCCCAAGATCGGCACCGGCGTCGGCCTGCGCTGGCGTTCGCCGGTCGGCATGGTGCGCTTCGATCTCGGCGTGCCGCTGCGCGAGCCCAAGGACGGCGTGCAGATCCACCTCGTCATAGGACCCGACCTGTGAAGCGCGCGCTGAAATGGCTGGCGCTGCTGCTGGCGGTGCTGATGTTCGTCGTCATCGGGGCGGCGTTCTGGCTGCTGCGCACCGAATCGGGCCTGCATTTCGCGCTCGACCGCGCAGTGGCGGCAACCGGCGGCAAGCTCGCGATCGGCACCAGCGAAGGCAGCCTGGCCGGTCCGCTGGTGCTGCGCGAGGTGCGCTGGCGCGATACCGGCGTCGACGTGCGGGTCGGCCGCGTCACGCTCGACGTCGCGCCGCTGGCGCTGCTGGGCAAGGTCGCCCATATCGAGAACCTCGAAGTGGCCGATGTCGTCGTCGCCACGACGACACAGCCGCCGCAGCCCGCACCGCCGGCCGCCGAACCGTTCTCGCTGCAGCCGCCGATCGACATCCGGCTCGATCGTCTGCTCGTGGAGCGTGTGCGCGTGAATCAGGACGGCGCCGACGTGTTCGAGGCCGACCGCTTCGCGACGGCGGCGCGCTGGACCCGCGCCGAGCTGGCCGTGCAGCAGCTGATGCTGCGCGCCAGGCAGGGCGAGGTCGATTTCGACGCGCAGGCCAGCACGGCCGGCGACGACCGCGGCCAGGCCAACGGCCGCTTCCGCTGGCAGGTCGACGGCACCGACTACGCCGGCACGATAGAGGCGGCCAGCGACGGCAAGCTGCCGACCGCGACCGTGCAACTGCAGCAGCCCGTGGCGATCCGCGCCGACCTCGCGGCCGAAGCGTCCAACCTGCCGCTGCGGGAACGCTGGTGGCAGCTCAAGCTCAGCGCCGGGCGCTTCGCGCTGGAGCGCCTGCTCAAGCAGCCGCCGCTGCGCAGCGTGGGCCTGGAGCTCCACGCACGCTTCAACACGAAGGAAGGCCATGTCACCGGTCACGTCGATCTCGACGACTACCGCGTCGTGCTCGATCCGGCCGACTACGCGCTGGCCGAAGACGCCCTGACCGTGCGCACCCTGTCGCTGACCTCGCCGAACGTGCCCGGCGCGATCAGCCTGAGCGGCACCGTGCCGCTGAAGGAAACCGGCAAGGCCAATCTCGATCTGGTCTGGAAGGACCTGCTGCTGCCGGCCGCGCTGGCCGGTCAGGAGCTGGCGAGCCACGGCACGGTCAACCTCAGCGGTTCGGCGCAGCAGTACACGCTGGCCGGCTCGCTGCAGCTCGGCCCGCCGGGGCAGCCGGTCGATGTCACCGTGGCGCTGGACGGCACCGACACGGCCATCACGCTGAAGCAATTGCGCCTGCAGCAGCGCAACGCCGGCAAACCGGCCGGCTCGCTCGATGCGAGCGGCGACATCACCTTGAAGCCCGTGCTCGGCTGGAAGCTCGGCGCGAAAGCCGACCGGCTCGACCCCGGCGCGTTCGCAAAAGACTGGCCCGGCGCACTGAATCTCTCGCTCGTGACCGAAGGCCAGAAGACTGAGGCCGGCGTCACGACGACCCTGAAGATCGACCGCCTAGACGGCACCCTGCGCCAGCGTCCGGTCAGCGGCAAGGCCGACCTGCGCATCGCGCCGGAATTCGTCGTCGACGGCACGTTGAACCTCGCCTCGGGTGCGAGCACGGTGAGCGTGCAGGGCCGCGGCGGCGCGCAGACCACCGACGCGCAGATCGGCTTCAGCGTCGCCTCGCTGGCCGATCTGCTGCCGCAGGCCGCCGGCAAGCTCAAGGGACAGTTCCAGCTCAAGGGCAAGTGGCCGGCGCTCGGGCTGACCGGCAAGGCCGATGGCCAGGGCCTGGCCTACGATGGCAATCGCGCGAACTCGCTGGAACTGACGCTCGACGTCGCCGACATCCAGGCGCCGCGCGGCCAGGTCGATCTGCTCGCGACCGGCGTCAGTGCCGGCGGCCAGTCCTTCGATCGCATCAGCCTGGACGGCAAGGGCGACCGCGACGCGCACGAAATCGCCTTCAGTGCGCACGGCACGGCGCTGTCGGCGCAATTGCAGCTGCGCGGCGCACTCAAGGACAGCCACTGGAACGGCAGTCTGAATACCTTGACCCTCGCGCTGAAGGATCAGCCCGAATGGCGTCTGGAACAGCCGGCTGCGCTGGCCTATGCCGACGGCGCGGCCAGGCTCGGCGAGCTGTGCCTCACTGCCCAGGGACCGCGCCTGTGCCTGTCCGGCGCCCAGGCTGCCGACGGCAGCGCCGAAGGCCGCTATCGCATCGAACGCCTGCCGGTCGCGATGATCGCGGCGATCGCCTCGCCCGACGCGACGTTCAAGCTCGACGGCGAAATCAACGGCGACGGCGAGGTGAAGCGCAGCGCGCAGGGCGCGCTGAACGGCACGGCGAAGATCGCCTCGGCCCAGGGCCGCATCGCCTATCCGGACCGTCCCGAGCAGCCGCTGCTGAGCTACGACGACCTCGCCGTCGACGCGAGCTTCGCACCCGAAGCACAACGCATCGTCGTGCAGGGCAAGCTGTCCGACGGCGGCCGCATCGACGGCCAGATCGCCGTCAGCGGCGCCGATCAGCAGCTCTCGGGCCAGATCCAGCTCGGCCTCGGCAGCCTGGCGTTCGTCGAACTCGTCAGCACCGAAGTCGCCAATACCAAGGGCCGCGTCGACGGCAGCCTGGCGTTCGCCGGCACGGTGGCCGCACCGATCGTCAGCGGCCGCATCCTGCTCGCGGACTTCGCGACCGAAGTGCCGGCCGCAGGGCTCAAGCTCACCGACGGCAAGATCCAGATCGACCTGGACGCACAGCAGCAGTTCGCCGTCAGCGGCGGCATCGCCTCGGGCGGCGGCCGCCTGGAAGTCAGCGGCAGCGGCGGCCTCGCCGCGGACGCGCCGCTGCAGATCACGATCGCCGGCAAGGATTTCCTCGCCGCCGACATTCCGGCCGCACACGTGCTGGTCTCACCCGAGCTCAAGCTGCGCCGTGACGCGCAGGGCCTCTACGCCAGCGGCGAAGTCGGCATGCCCAGGGCCGACATCGACCTGACCAAGCTGCCCGGCGGCGGCGCGGCCAAGCGCTCGCCCGACGTCGTCGTGGTCGACGCCGAGACCACCCAGAGCCAAGGCTCGCTGCCGATCACCGCCGACGTCACCCTGCGTCTCGGCGACAGCGTCAAGCTCAAGGGCTTCGGCCTGGACGGCAAACTCGACGGCCAGCTCGTCGTCGTCGAGCGCCCGGGCCGCCAGACCACCGGCCGCGGCGAGATCCGCGTCGGCGGCACGTACAAGGCCTATGGCCAGGACCTCAAGATCCAGACCGGCCGCCTGCTGTTCGCCGGCACGGCGATCGACAACCCCGGCCTCGACATCAAGGCAGCGCGCGAACTCAAGGACGTGACCGCCGGCCTGCGCGTGCAGGGCACGGCCCAGGTGCCGGTGCTGACCGTGTATTCCGAGCCGGCGATGGAGCAGTCCGAAGCGCTGTCCTACCTGATCACCGGCCGCCCGCTGTCGGCGCTGAAGAGCGGCGAAGGCGATCTCGTCGGCGCCGCCGCACAGGCGCTCGGCTCGGCCACCGGCGACCTGCTCGCCAAGAGCATCGGCGCACGCCTGGGCGTCGACGCCTCGGTCAGCGACAACGCCGCCATCGGCGGCGCCGCGTTCACGGTCGGCAAATACCTGTCGCCGAAGCTGTACCTCAGTTACGGCGTCGGCATCTTCACGCCGGGCGAAGTCATCACCCTGCGCTACAAGCTGTCGCGGCTCTGGGAGCTCGAGGCGCAGAACGCGACGACGGAGAATCGCGCGGGCCTGAACTATCGCCTGGAGAAATAGCGCGGCGACGCGCAGCAGCCGGCGCAGGACAATCCGATGCGGCAATCACCAGTAGCCACCGTCGCACCGGAGCTTGCCGGAGCGGCCGCCGCAGAACCGAGCGCAGCCGCGCCTCGCCCGCTTGATCGGTATTCCGGATCCCGCCACATGCCACGCTGCCGAGCCAGCATCGCCGATTTCGTTCCACATCCGCGCTATGGCACGACGCCGGTGCGCTCCGGATTCAAGATCCCCGAGAGCGAGCTTCGGCGCAGCTACTGGCGCCTGAGCAGCGACGTGCTGTTTCCGGAAACGGCACTGCCCGCGGATACGAGCAAACAGAACTACGCCGTCTTTCCGCGCGCCTGCTATGTGGACGTGGCGAGGACCTGCCGCAGCTGCACGCGCCGCTTCATCTTCTTTGCCAGGGAACAGCGGTACTGGTTCGAGACCCTGCGGTTCTTCGTCGACGCCGATTGCGTGCAGTGTCCCGAATGCCGTCGAACCGCGCATGCCCTCAAGCGCCGGCTCCGGCGCTACGCCGACCTGCGCGCGAAAGCCTCGCTGACGGACGCGGAGCTGCATCGTCTCGTCGACGACGCGCGCTATCTCCTCGAGCACGGAACCCTGAAGAATGCCGCCACCGTCGGCGCGATCAAGAATCTGGCATTGAAGCGGATTCCCCGCTATCGCGGAGTTCCCGCGTTGATCGCCGCGCTCGGCGCAACACGCCGGTGACTCCGTTCCACATCCCGCCGCAGCCATGACGACACCCGACCAGCTCCACTGGAAACTCGATCTCGACACGGTCGACTGGGACGCCCTGTCCCATCTCTATCGCATCGCGCCGCTCGGCGAGAAAAAGCCCGACGACCTGCGCGTCTCCTTCGGCAACAGCCGCTACACCTGCCTGGTCTTCGACGGCGACGTTCTCGTCGGCGCCGGCCGCGCGCTCGCCGATGGTGTCGACTGCAGCTATCTCTGCGACGTCGCCGTGCATCCGGACTACCAGGGCATCGGCCTGGGCAAGGCCCTCATCGAACGCCTGCGCGACCTGTCGGCCGGACATCGCAAGATCATTCTCTATGCGAACCCCGGCAAGGAAGGGTTTTACGCGAAGCTGGGATTCCGCCGGATGCGCACGGCCATGGCGATATTCGCGAACCAGCAGCGCGCCGCGGAAACCGGCCTGATCGAGAACGACTGACTGCAGGCCTCGGCGGCGTACAGGGCGGCCTGCCTGCTTCCCGAAAAGGCGGCGAGGACCGCCGCCTTTCGCCCCTCGCGCCGCTAGAACCGTCGCTCGCCGACTTCGAGCTCGTCCTCGTGGCAGTAGAAAAACACCTTGCGGCTCAGGTTATGCAGCACGAACACGTCGTCCCTCGCAGGCAGGAACAGGTTCCTCCAGTTCTCGAGAAAGACCGCGCTGTCGAGCACGCAGACACTTCGGCGTCCGAACACGATCTGCACGGTCCCGCTGTCGGGAAAGCGCTCGGCGAGCCAGGCGCGGGCGATCGACGGGCTATGGACGTCGTGATGTTCGATCCCCGCCACCGTCTCCGGCTCCAGACCGTAGTGCTGCGAACTGTAGAACTTCGCCGCATACGCGTCTGCGCTGGCCGCCTTGGGCCTGTCCAGCCAGCGCGCGCTGAGTCCGAGCTTTTCCAGGTGCCGGCGTCGGTGAATATCCATCTGCGCTCCAGTGCTGCGAGATCAGTGCCGCTGCGGCAGGCCAACACCGGCCGGTCCATTCGCCAGCGCGCGCGCCTGCGGAAACCGTATCGTCGCCGTCGTGCCCTTGCCCAGCACGCTGGTCAGTTCCAGCGGCCAGCCGAAGCGGTCGGACAGGCGCTTGACGATGGTCAGACCGACGCCGTGGCCGCCGCGCGGATTGCGGTCGGCGTGGAAGAACGGCGTGAACACATGGGCCAGATCGTCGTCGCTCATGCCTACGCCGGTGTCGTGCACGCGCACGTAGTCGGTGCCGACGGTCACGACGACGCGGCCTTCCTCGGTGTAGTGGCAGGCGTTGCGCAGCAGGTTGCCGAGCATGACCGACAGCACCCGCGGCGAGGCGTGCAGCGAGAAGCGGCCTTCGTGGCGCAGGAACAGCTGCACGGGCTTGTTGTCGAGCAGCGGGCGCACGCGTTCGGTTTCTTCCTCCACGAGCGCGTCGATCTCGAAATCCTCCACGGGCAGGCCCGTGTCGGATTCGCGCGCGAGGATCAGGAAGGCTTCGATCAGCGCTTCCATGTCGCGCGTCGCGCTGCGGATGCGGCCGACGGAACGGCGCGCGAACGCGGTCAGCTGCTCCTCGTCCTCGAGCACGTCGGCGGCGACCTTGATCACGGTCAGCGGACTGCGCAGCTCGTGACTGGCGTCGCGTGTGAAATTGCGCTCGCGCTCGACGAAGGACTCGATGCGCGTGGCGAAACCGTGCAGCGCGCCGGCCAGCACGCGCACGTCGCGGTCGGTCTCGCCGGGCACATGCTCGATGTTCAGCGCGCCGAGGTCCGGCGACTTGGGATCCCAGTCGCGCACGATGTTGGCCAGCGCGACCACCGGCGAACGCGCGCGGCGCGAGGCGCGGTAGGTCAGCCAGGTCGCGAGATAGATGATCAGCAGCACCGCGGTCAGCGGCACGAAGCCGAACAGGAACGCGAGCCGGTGCACCTGCTCGCGGCGGAAGACCAGCAGCAGCCGGCCGGACTCGCCGTCGCTGACGTAGACGAGTTCGTCGATGCCGGAGCGGCGCAGGCGATGGAAGCCCGGGCCCAGCGGCAGCAGTTCGGCCGGCAGCGGCGCCGGCGCGTCGCGGCTGACCAGATAGCCGCGCATGTTGTAGGTATCCGGCGGCGCCATGCCGGGCTGTTCGGCGGCGCGCCGGAAATAGTGCTGCGCCTCGTCGCGCAGCGCGCGGCGTATCAGCAGGTCTTCGAGTATGGCTGCCGCGCCGTACACGCCGACGAGCGCCGCGCAGCTGATCGCGGCGAGCTGCAATATGAACACGGCCCAGACCTTGCGCCGCGCGCCCCCGGACGCCCGCATGGATCAATGCGCCTGACTGCTCGCCGCCAGTTCCGCGTCGAGATCGGCGAGGCGGTAGCCCGCGCTGTGTATCGTGTGCAGCAGCTGCTGCTGGAACGGCTTGTCGATGATCTTGCGCAGGTTGTACAGGTGCGAGCGCAGGGTGTCGGAGTCGGGCAAGGTGTCCCCCCAGATCTCGCGCTCGATATCGCGGCGGCTGACCACGCGCGGCGACTCGCGCATCAGTATCGTCAGCAGCTTGATGCCGATCGGCGAAACGACGAGTTCATGGCCGCCGCGGGTCAGGCGCAGGGTCGCGGTGTCCAGCACGAGGTCGGCCACCTTGAGCACCTCGGCGCTGACCAGGCGGCGGTCGCGGCGGATCAGCGCGCGCACGCGCGCTTCGAGTTCGCGGATCTCGAACGGTTTCACGAGGTAGTCGTCGGCGCCGGCATCCAGCCCGACGAGCTTGTCGTCGAGCGTGTCGCGCGCGGTCAGCATGAGCACGGGCGTGGACTTCTTCGCTTCGTTGCGCAGGCGCCGGCACAGGTCGATGCCGTCCATGCCCGGCAGCATCAGGTCGAGCACGATGACGTCGTAGCTGTTGTTCGTCGCCAGCCGCAGGCCGGTCAGGCCGTCGGTCGCGTAGTCGATACCGTAGCCGCGACGTTCGAGGTATTCGCCGACCATCTCGGCGATGCCGCGGTTGTCTTCGATCAGAAGGATCAGGCCCGCCGGCTCTTCGCGCTGCTTCATGTCGCCCCCATACCCGTTCTTCACATTTGTGAAGGTTCGTCAGCCCCAGGTGACGCCGGCGTGAAGCCGGCACCGACGGCGGCCGGCCCGTGCGCCGCCGCGTCCGAGCCGGACTGCGGCCACCCCGCAGTGCGGCGCCGGTGCCGCGCTACAGCTCGCCCTTGAGCACCGGCCAGACGTTGTCGAGCAGGCGCGGCTGGCCCTGCGCGTTCGGATGCAGGCCGTCGTCCTGCATCAGTTCCGCGTCCAGCGCGACGCCTTCCAGCAGGAACGGGACCAAGGGCACATTGAATTCCCCGGCCAGATCCCGATACATCGCCCGCAGGCCGTCGCGGTACTGCGGGCCGTAGTTGACCGGCAGCTCGATGCCGATCAGCACGGCGCGCGCTTTCGTCTCGCGGACCTGGGTCAACAGCCTGGCAAGGTTGGCGCGGATCTCGGTCAGCGGCAGCCCGCGCAGGCCGTCGTTGGCGCCGAGCTCGATCAACACCAGGCCCGGCGCGTGCTCCTTCAGCAACGCCGGCAGCCGGGCCAGGCCGCCGGCCGTGGTTTCGCCGCTGATCGAGGCATTGATCACGCGGCGCGGCGCGGCCGATGCATCGAGGCGCTGCTGCAGCAGGGTGACCCAGCCCGCTTCGGGCGCGATGCCGTGGGCTGCGGAAAGGGAGTCGCCGAGCACGAGCACCTTGCCGTCCGCAGCCAGGACGACCGTCGGACACAACGTTGAAAAAATCAAGAAAACTACAAAAAGGAACCGCCGCATGTCGCCATCCGCCGAAGTCGCACTGAGTGCCCGCGATGTTAGCAAAGCCGTTTCCGGGCCCGACGGCCGGCTGCAGATCCTCGACGGCGTCAGTCTGGTGGTGCCGGCCGGCGAATCGCTGGCCATCGTCGGTGCGTCGGGTTCGGGCAAGACCACCCTGCTCGGCCTGCTCGCCGGCCTGGACAACCCCGACAGCGGCGAGATCGTGCTGGCCGGCCAGGCCCTGAATCGCCTCGACGAGGAAGCGCGCGCGGCGCTGCGCCGGCGTCGCGTCGGCTTCGTGTTCCAGAGCTTCCACCTGCTGCCGGCGCTGACTGCCGAGGAAAACGTCATGCTGCCGCTGGAGCTCGAAGACGGCGGCGACGCGCAGACCGCCGCGCGCGAGGCGCTGGCCGCGGTCGGCCTCGCACAGCGCCTGCATCACTATCCAAGCCAGCTGTCCGGCGGCGAGCAGCAGCGCGTCGCGATCGCGCGCGCCTTCGTGCACGGACCGGGCCTGCTGTTCGCCGACGAGCCGACCGGCAACCTCGACGCACGCACCGGCCACACGGTCAGCGACCTGCTGTTCGAGCTCAACCAGGCCCGCGGCACCACCCTGATACTGGTCACCCACGACATGAACCTGGCCCGGCGCTGCCGCCACGTCGTCCGCCTGGACGGCGGCCGCCGCGTGGAAGACGCCGCATGAACATCGTCCGCTTCGCCGCCCGTTCGCTGCGCCGCGAGTTCCGCCACGGCGAGCTGCGCACCCTCGCCGCGGCGCTGGTGCTCGCGGTGGCCGCGCTGACCGCCGTCGCGACCCTGGGCCAGCGCGTCGAGCGCGCCATCCTGGCCAGCGCGGCCGAACTGATCGGCGGCGATCTCGGCGTCGCCGGACGGCGTGCGTTCGCGCCGGAATTCGCCGCGCAAGCGCAGCGCCTGGGCCTGCGCCACAGCATCAGTGCCGAATTTCCGAGCGTCGTGTTCGCCGCCGGCAAGAGCCAGCTCGCCCAGGTCAATGCCGCCGACGCGAACTATCCGCTGCGCGGCGAACTGCGCGTGCGCGAGGCCGACGGCAGCGAACGCACGGTAGCCGCGCCGGCCGCCGGCACGGTCTACGCCGACGGCCTGCTGCTCGTATCGCTGGGCCTGAAGCCCGGCGACACGCTGGAACTCGCGGGCCGGCCGCTGCGCGTGGCCGGCGAGATCCTGCGCCAGCCCGACGGCGGCCAGCTGTTCGCGCTCGCGCCGCGGCTGATCGTCGCGCTGGCCGACGCGCAGGACAGCGGCTTGCTCGGCCTGGGGTCGCGCGCGCGGCACAAGCTCATGCTGGCCGGCGATCCATCGGCGCTGGCGCGCTTCCAGGACTGGGCCAGGCCGCAGCTCAAGGACGGCGCGCAACTCGTGACCGTGGCCGAGGCGCAGCAGAACCTGCGCAGCGCGTTCGAGCGCGGCGAATCCTTCCTGCGCCTGGCCGCGCTGCTGTCGGCGCTGCTCGCCGGCATCGCCGTGGCGCTGGCTGCGCAGCGCTATGCGCGGCGCAAGACCGACGAAGTCGCGCTGCTGCGCGCGCTGGGTCTGGGCAAGCAGCGCGTGCTCGCAAGCCTGAGCCTGACCGTACTGCTGCTCGGCCTGCCGGCCTGCCTGCTCGGTGCCGGCCTGGGCCTGGCGCTGCAGCAAGGCGTGCTGACCTATGCGGGCAATCTGCTGCCGGCAGCTGCGCCGCCGCCCAGCCTGCAACCGGCGCTCGCGGCGATCGCGGTCGGCCTGGCCGTGCTCGTCGGCTTCGCCCTGCCGCCGCTGGCGCGCCTGCGCGACGTGCCGCCGATGCGCGTGTTCCAGCGCGCGATCGCGCTGCGTCCGCGCCGCTTCGATCTGCTCTACCTGCTGCCGCCGCTGGTCGCGTTCGGCCTGATCGCAAGCCAGAGCAGCAGTAGCGCCATCGCCTCGGCCCTGGCCGGCAGCCTGCTCGGCGTGACCGCAGCCACCGTCGTCATCGGCCTCGTGCTGATCGCGCTGCTGCGCCGCGTCGGCCGTCGTCTGCCTGGCGCGCTGCGCTTCGGTCTGGCCAATCTCGCACGCCGCCGCAGCCTGAGCCTGATCCAGGCCACGGCGCTCGCGCTGAGCTTCACTGCCTTGCTGCTGCTGGCCGTCGTCGGTCCGGGTCTGCTCGCCGCCTGGCGCGCCGACCTGCCGCCGCAGACGCCGAACCAGTTCCTGCTGAACCTGCAGCCCGAACAGCGCGCCGGTGTCGAGCAGCGCCTGCTCGACCTGGGCGCCAGGAACCTCAACGTGCAGCCGCTCGCGGTGGCCAAGCTCGTCGCGATCAACGGCGCCGCGCCGCGCGTGGAGGATTACGCCGACCGCCGCGCGGCCGGCTGGATCAACGGCGAGACGCGGCTGTCCTGGAGCGACACCCTGCCCGCGTCCAACACCGTGCAGGCCGGCAGCTGGTTCGACGGCAAGGCCAGCGAGCCGCAGGTGTCGATCGAACGCGTCTGGGTCGACATGCTGCACCTGAAGCTCGGCGACACCTTGAGCTTCACGATCGGCGAACGGGCGATCACCGCGCGCGTCAGCAGCATCCGCGAAGCCGACTGGACCTCGTTCCGGGTCAATTTCTTCGTGCTGCTCGATCCGGCCAGCGCGGCCGGACTGCCGCACAGCCTGATCGCGAGCTACTGGCTGCCGGCCGAGCGCAGCGCGGATCTGCGCGCGGTCTCGCGCGAGTTTCCGAACCTGTCGATGATCGACATCAACGCCGTGCTCGACCGCGTGCGCGACATCATCGACCGGGTCAGCAGCGCGGTCATGGCGGTGCTCGGCTTCAGCCTGATCGCCGGCCTGCTCGTGCTGGTCGCCGCGCTCAACGTCAGCGCCGAGGAGCGCCGCTTCGAGACCGCGATGCTGCGCACCCTCGGCGCGCGCCGCGGCCAGCTGCTCGCGACCGTGCTCGGCGAGTTCGCGCTGCTCGGCCTGATCGCCGGTCTGATCGCCGCGATCGGCGCGGCCGCGGCCGGACTGTCGCTGGGCCACGCCGTGTTCCGCATCAACTGGACGCCGCCGCTGCTGCCGTTCGCCGCCGGCGTGCTCGCCGCAGTCGCGCTCGTGACCGTCGCCGGCTGGCTCGGCACGCGCGGCATCGCGCGGACCTCGCCGCTGCTGGTGCTGCGCAAGGAGTAGCCGGATCGCAGGCCCTCCTGCGGCTGCGCCGGTGGAGGGCCGTCCGCCAAACGGCACCGCCGGATTCGCCGCTGGCGGTACGCGTCATTCGCTCGCACGAGGCAATAGACTTGCCGCTTTGCGCGCCCGTCGCCGCGCCTTCGGAGATCCGCATGAGTCAGCCCCGCATCGCCCTGGCCACCGCCGCTGCCGCACGCGCGCTGGATGAAGACCTGCCGCCGCTGGTCGAGGCACTGACGCGCGCCGGCGCTCACGTGGACGTGCTGGACTGGGACGATGCGGCGGCCGACTGGGGCGCGCAGGATCTGGCCGTGCTGCGCTCGACCTGGGACTACACCGACCGGCTCGCCGAATTCCTGGCCTGGGTCGATCGCGCGGCAGCGCAGACCACCCTGCTGAATCCGCCGGCGATACTGAGCTGGAATACCGACAAGCACTACCTCGGCGAGCTCGCCGCGCAGGGCATCGCGACGGTGCCCAGCACCTTCGTCGAACCCGGCATGGACGCGGCCGCGGCGCTGCAGCGTTTCGTCGACGGGCATGCCGACGGCGCGACCTTCGAGTTCGTGGTCAAGCCCTGCGTCGGCGCCGGTTCGCGCGATGCGCAGCGTCATGGCCTGGACCGCAGCGACGCCGCGCTGGCGCACATGCAACGCCTGCTCGACGCCGGCCGCAGCGTGCTGCTGCAGCCGTATCTGGCCCGCGTGGACGCCCACGGCGAGACCGCGCTGCTCTGGTTCGACGGTGAATTCAGCCACGCCATACGTAAGGGTCCGCTGCTGCGTCGCGGCGACGGTCCGACGCGCGCGCTGTTCGCCGCGGAGCACATCACCGCGCGCGAACCGACCGCCGCCGAGCTCGCGCTGGCCCGGGCCACCCTGGCCGCGATCCCGTCGCCGCAGCCGCTGCCGTATGCCCGCGTCGACCTGATCCAGGACGATGCCGGCGCGCCGCGGCTTCTGGAGCTGGAACTCAGCGAGCCCTCCCTATTCTTCGGCTTCGGTGCGGGTTCGGCCGACCGCTTCGCGGCAGCCCTGCTGGCCCGCGCGCAAGCTGTCCGGACCAGCCGGCCTGCCGCCTCTGCGGCGGCGCGGTAGAATCCCTGACTTTCCGCCCTGCGGCTGCGGCCGCTTTCCCTGGTCCATTACGGAATCCGCTGCATGAAGATCCTCGTCGGCTACAAGCGCGTTGTCGATTACAACGTGCGCATCCAGGTCAAGCCGGACGGCTCCGGCGTCGTCACCGAAGGCGTCAAGCTGTCGCCGAACCCGTTCGACGACATCGCCCTGGAAGAAGCGCTGCGCCTGCGCGAGAAAGGCGTCGCGACCGACGTCGTCGTCGCGACCATCGGCCCGGCCGACTGCCAGGCCCATCTGCGCAACGGCCTGGCCATGGGCGCGAACCGCGCCATCCACGTGGTCACCAGCCAGGCCGTGCAGCCGCTGACCGCGGCGCGCACCCTGCTCAAGCTCATCGAGAAAGAACAGCCGGACATCGTCATCCTCGGCAAGCAGGCCATCGACGACGACTGCAACCAGACCGGCCAGATGCTGGCCGCGCTGTGGAACCGCCCGCAGGCCACCTTCGCCTCCAAGGTCGAGATCAACGGCAGCAGCGCCCGCGTCACGCGCGAAGTCGATGCCGGCCTGGAAGTCATCGACGTGGACCTGCCGGCCGTGATCACGACCGACCTGCGCCTCAACGAGCCGCGCTTCATCAAGCTGCCGGACATCATGAAGGCCAAGTCCAAGCCGCTGGAGACGATCCCGCTGGAATCGCTGGCCGTCGAATCGGGCGACCATCTGAAGACCACGGCCTATGCCGCGCCCGCCAAGCGCAGCAAGGGCGTCATGGTCAAGGACGCGGCCGAACTCGTCGCGCTGCTGAAGACCAAGGGCCTGGTTTGATTCCCCCGCGCCGGCGCCTGCCGCGTTCCGCGCAGCGCCGCGCCCACTACGGAAGAAGCTCATGAGCAAAGTTCTGATCGTCGCCGAGCACCTCAACGGCAAGCTCAATTCCAGCACCGCGCGCTGCGTGACCTGCGCCAAGGCGTTCAACGCCGGCAGCGTCACCGTGCTCGTGCTGGCCGATGCGCCCGAGGCGATCGCCGCCGAAGCCGCCGCGATCGCCGGCGTCGACAAGGTGCTGACCATCGCCAATCCCGCCAACGCCCATCCGATCGCCGCGGTCTACGCGCCGCAGGTCGTCGCCGCGGCGCAGGGCTACAGCCACGTGCTCGCTCCGTCGACCACGTTCGGCAAGGACCTCGCCCCGCGCATCGCCGCGCTGCTCGGCGTGGCCCAGGTCTCCGACATCGCCGAAGTCCTCGGCGCGCACAGCTTCAAGCGGCCGATCTACGCCGGCAACGCGATCATCACGGTCGAGGCGCCGGCCGACGCGACCCTCGTCGCGACCGTACGCACGGCCTCGTTCGCAGCGGCTGCAGCCGGCGGATCGGCCACGATCGAAGCGCTGAGCGTCAGTGTCGAACTGCCCACGCATACGCGCTTCGTCGAGCTGCAGCAGGGCAAGAGCGATCGCCCGGACCTGCAGAGCGCCAGCCGCGTGGTATCCGGCGGCCGCGGCGTCGGCTCGGCCGAGAACTTCGCCGTGATCTACAAGCTGGCCGACAGGATCGGCGCCGCGGTCGGCGCTTCGCGCGCGGCCGTCGACGCCGGCTACGTGCCCAGCGATCTGCAGGTCGGCCAGACCGGCAAGATCATCGCGCCGGAGCTGTACATGGCCATCGGCATTTCGGGCGCCATCCAGCATCTGACCGGCATCAAGGACGCGGGCACCATCGTCGCGATCAACAAGGACGGCGAAGCGCCGATCTTCGAGATCGCCGACATCGGCCTCGTCGGCGACCTGTTCACCCTGGTGCCGGAAATCGAAGCCGCGCTGGGCTGAAACCCAGCCGTCATCCGGCGAAAAGGCCCGCCTCGCGCGGGCTTTTTCGTCTGGCCGCGCGTGGACGGCGCCCGGCCGCAGACATGTCCTCCGGCAGTCGCCGCTGCCGCCATCGCCGCGTAAGCTGCGGCACCTTTTTGCCTGACCGTCCCATGCGCTCTCGCAACATCCTGCTGCCGCTGCTCGCCCTTTCCACTATGCCGGCGGCCGCGGCGACGCTGACCATCGACGGCAGCATCACTGAGGAACAGTGGCGCGACGCGCACGTGTTCCGCGACTTCAAGCGCACGCAGCCCTATACCCTGGACGCGGCCTCGGTCGTGACCGAGGCGCGCATGCTGTCCACGCCCGAAGGCATCGCGTTCGCTTTCCGCTGCGAGCAGCCGGCCGGCTTCACGCGGATCAAGCCGTTCACGCCGCGCGACCGCATCCGCAACGCCGACCGGGTCAACGTCAACATCGACTTCGACGCCGACGGCAAGGTCGGCTACAACTTCACGGTGTCGCTGTCGGACTCGATCGAAGACGCGATCATCACCGAGGAAAACCAGTTCAACACCGACTGGGACGCCGACTGGCAGCACGCCGTGCAGGAAGACGACACGGGCTGGAACGTCGAGATCCTGCTGCCGTGGACGATCGCGAGCATGCGCGGCAGCGACACGCCTACGCGCACGGTCGCCGTGCAGGTCGACCGCGTGCTGGCCGAACGCAGCGAGCGTTCGGCGCTGCCGCCGGCGTTCTACGGCAACCCGGTCTACCTGTCGGCGTTCGATCGCATCGCGATCCCGCAGCACCGCGCGCAGATCCTCGATCTGTTTCCCTACGTCTCGGCGCTGTACGACGTGAAGAATCCCGGCAGCGAATTCCGCGCCGGCGCCGACCTGTTCTGGAAACCCAGCGGCGACTTCCAGCTGACCGCGACGGTCAATCCGGACTTCGGCCAGGTCGAATCCGACGAACTCGTCGTCAACTTCGACGCGATCGAAACCTTCTATTCGGACAAGCGCCCGTTCTTCACCGAGAACCAGGCGCTGTTCGACCTGCGCAGCGCACCGGACGGCGTGCTGTTCTACACGCGCCGCGTCGGCGCGGCCTCCGACGACGGCAGCGGCCGCGCGGCCGACATCGCCGCGGCGGTCAAATTCAACGGTGCGGCCGGCGCTCTCAAGTACGGCGCGTTCCTGGCCGACGAAGACGGCGAGGCCGGCCGCCGCTTCGCCGCGGGCCGCCTGCTCTACGATCTGGGCGACTCCAGCAACATCGGCGTGCTCGTCACCTCGGTGGACCGGCCGGCGCTGGATCGCCGTGCCGACGTGCTGGCCAACGACTGGCGCTGGCAACTGTCGCCGTGGCTGCGCCTGGAAGGCCAGCTGCTGCTGTCGCAGATCGAGCAGAGCCGGCAGACCGCGCGCGACAGCGGCGGCGTACTGCGCCTGACCGCAATGCCCAGCGACCAGCTGCAGCACACGGCCATCCTGACCCATCTCGGCAGCGCGCTGGATTTCAACGACGCGGGCTACATGCCGCGCAACAATTTCAATCGCGCGTCCTGGCAGACCAGCTACAAGCGCAGCGATCTGCCGGCCGACTCGGCCACCGCCGCGATCACCTGGAAGGCGATCGGCGTCTATCGCGCCAACGACGACGGCGACCGTCTGACACCGTACGGCTATCTGACGCGCACGGCCGAGCTGCGCGCCGGCGGCAGCTACATCCTCGAAGTCGGCGGCGACGGCAGCGGCTACGACGACCAGATCGCGCGCGGCAACGGCAAGGTCTGGCGCGACGCGCGCGAGTCGCTGTTCGCCGAGTACAACAGCGCGCGCCGCGGCCGCTGGCAATACACGCTCGGCGCCTGGCTGCTGCAGGAGGGCGTGAGCGGCCGCGCGCTGCAGCTCGAATCCGAACTGAGCTACAGCGTCAGCGACCGCATGACGATAGACGGCGAGATCTCGCCGCGCTGGAGCCGCGACTGGCTGATCTGGACCGGCGACGACCGCCTGGCGAGCTACCGGCGCACGAAGTGGTCCACCGCGGTGAACGTCAACTGGTTTCCGAAGCCGCGCCACGAACTGCGCGCGAAACTGCAATGGTTCGCGGTCGACGCCCACGACGGACGCAGCTATCGCGTCGGCGAACACGGCCGCCTGCGTCCCGATGCGACGGTTGCCGACGATTTCAACGTCAACACCTTCGGCGTACAGCTGCGCTACCGCTATGAACTTGGTCCGCAGTCGGAGTTCTATCTGGTCTACAGCCGCGGCGGCGAGGAACGGCATGAACGCCACCACGACAGCGGCGACCTGTTCCTCGACGCGTTGAGTTTGCGTGATGCGGATCAAGTTCTGGCGAAGCTGCGTTATCGGTTCTGAGCCTTCGTTCGTCACATTGATGAACGTCGCCGCGGAACCGCGGGGGGGAAACCATCGTTCAGGCCGCCGCCAGCATTTCGCTGCGGCGGCTCTGGCACACTTCGCCGGGCAGCCGGGCTGCCGCGATGCCAGGTCTACACGGAAGACAGACAGGAACCTATGAAGAAGCCGATCTGGGAACCAGGCCCGGAGCGCGTAGAACGCGCCAACCTCAATCGCTTCGCGCGCTTCGCGCGCGAGCAGAGCGGCAACGAAGACCTGCGCGGCTACGCCGCGCTGTACGAATTCTCGATACGCCATCCCGAACGCTTCTGGCCGCTGGTCTGGGAGTTCTGCGGCATCCGCGCCAGCGGCACGTTTCACGAGACGCTGGTCGCCGCCGAGCACCCGGCCGACACGCGCTGGTTCCCGGGCATACGCCTGAACGTCGCGCAGAATCTGCTGCGCTTCCGCGACGAGCGCTGCGCGCTGGCCGCGCGCGACGCCGCCGGCGTCTGGCACGAGACCAGCTACGCGCAATTGCAGCAACAGGTCGCGCGCGTCGCGGCCGCGCTGCGCGCGCGCGGCGTCGGATCCGGCGATTACGTCGCCGGCCTGCTGCGCCACGGCAGCGAAGCCGTCGTCGCGATGCTGGCCAGCGTCGCGGTCGGCGCGACCTGGACGGCGCCGCCGCCGGCACGGGCCGCCGCCGTGCTGGCGCGGTTGCAGCCACGGCTGGTCTTCGTCGATGCGCAGTATCCGATCACGGCCGATACGGTGCCGAATGCCGCGATCGTCAGCGTCGGCGCGCGCCACGGCGAACACGCCAACTGGGACGATCTGCTCGCTGCGGATGCGCCGCCGCTGAATTTCGAGCTCGCCGGCTTCGAGCAGCCGCTCTACGCGCTCGCGCGCGAGGACGGCGAGATCAGCCTGCACTCGGCCGGCGGCACGCTGATCCAGCACCTCAAGGATCTCGTGCTGCAGGCCGATCTCAAGCGCGAGGATCGCGTGCTGCACGCGGCCGCACCGCATACGGGGTACTGGCACTGGCTGACCTCCGTGCTCGCGGTCGGAGCGACCGTCGTGCTGGCCGACGCGGACTTCGCGCTGGACCAGCCGGCCGCCTGGGATCTCGTCGACGAGCACGCCGTCAGTGTGCTCGCGACCGACACGGTGCAGCTGGCCGCATTCGCCGCCTCGCCGCTGCAGCCGCGCGAATCGCACAAGCTGCTGGGCCTCAAGACAGTGCTGGCGATCGGCGCCGCGCCGCCGCCGGCGGCGATCGAGGCAGTCTATGCGCGCATCAAGGACCGGCTGATGCTGTCGCTGTGCGGCGGCGATGCGGGCGGCCTGAGTTTCCTGGCGCTGGGCTCTCCACTGTTGCCGGTATATACCGACGAACTGCAGTGCCGCGGCCTCGGCATGCGCGTGGAGGTGCTGGCCGACGACGGCCGCGCCGTGAACGAACACTGCGGCACCCTGGCCTGTCTGGCACCGTTTCCGGGACTGCCGCTGGGCTTCGTCGACGATGACGACGAAGCACGCTTCCGCGCCTGCTATTTCGCCCAGCGCGCACAGGCCTGGTGCAGCGGCGAACAGGCCGTGCTGACGGCGCACGAAGGCCTGCAGTTCGCCGCATCCAGCGATCAGGAGCCCGCATGAGCCATTACGTCCATCCGCTGGGCTGCTGCGAAAGCAACCAGATCGGCGACCGCACGCGGGTCTGGGCCTTCGCCCACGTGCTGCCGGGCGCGCGCATCGGCGCCGACTGCAACATCTGCGACCATGTCTTCGTCGAGAACGACGTCGTCGTCGGCGACCGCGTCACGATCAAGTGCGGCGTGCAGCTCTGGGACGGCCTGCGCGTCGAGGACGACGTGTTCATCGGCCCGAACGCGACGTTCACGAACGATCCGTTCCCGCGCAGCAAGCAGTATCCCGAGGCGTTCGCACAGACCACGATAGGCCGCGGCGCGTCGATAGGCGCGAACGCGACGATACTGCCCGGCGTCGTCATCGGCCGCTACGCGATGATCGGCGCCGGTGCCGTGGTCACGCGCTCGGTGCCGCCGCATGCGATCGTCATGGGCAACCCGGCGCGCATCACCGGCTACGTGTCCTCGGCGCGGCAGCAGAGCAGCCGGCACGGCGGCGTCACGGCGTTTCCGCAGGAACCCGGCGTCATTGCGACCGAAGTGCGCGGCGTCACGCTGCACCGTCTGCGCCAGATCAACGATCTGCGCGGCAGCCTCAGCGTCGGCGAGTTCCCCGACGACATTCCGTTCCCGGTGCGGCGTTATTTCGTGATCTACGATGTGCCGAGCGCCGAGACGCGCGGCGAACATGCGCATCTGACCTGTCACGAATTCCTGATCTGCGTCAAAGGCAGCGTCGCGGTCGTCGTCGACGACGGCCAGCGCCGCCAGGAATTCCTGCTCGACCGGCCCGAACTCGGCCTGCACATGCCGCCGATGGTCTGGGGCATCCAGTACAAGTATTCCAGCGACGCGGTGCTGCTCGTGTTCGCCTCGCATCACTACGAGGCCGACGACTACGTGCGCGACTACGATCAGTTCGTCGCGCTGAAACAGGCCGCCGCCGGCTAGCGGCCGCCGCCCCAGAGCGGCGGCAGCACGCTGTCCGCAGCATTCGCCGCCGCCGGCTTCGTCCTGGCGAAGCCCGACGCGAACGCTGCGGCCAGACCCGGCGGCACAACGCCGCCGCCGGCGCCGTAGAGCACCGCCTGCAGCTGCGCGATCGCCTCGCGCTGGGCCGGTACCGTCAGCTGTGCGGCCAGTTCACCCAGATGCGCCGCGCGCAGACCTTCGCTGCGCGCCCAGGCCAGCAGGCGCTGCGCCGCGGCCGCCGCATTGCCGTCGGCGACCGCGCGCTCGAAGCTGCGCCGCGTCGGGCTGAACGCCGCCGCCGGCGCCGTGGGCACGGTGCGGCGCGGCAGACGCCGCAGCACCAGCAGCAGCACGGCCAGGGTCGCCAGCCACAGCACGAAACCGGCCGTCGCGGCCAGGCGCCAGAACACGGTCGCATCGGAGCCCGGCGCTGTCGTGTCGACCGCGGCCGGTTGCGACGCGGCCGGCGCGGCCGGAGCCGGAGCCGGAGCCGGCGCCGCGACGGCTTCGGCGACGTCGAGCGTGATCGCCTCGGTCGTGGCCTTGGCCGGCGTATCGTCGGCGGCGTTCCACCAGTCCAGGCTCAGCGCCGGAATTTCCAGCTTGCCGGCGCGCTTGGGCACGATCGCGAACTTGCGGCTGCGTTCGCCGACGATCCAGCCGGAGTTCTCGCGCGAGCGTGTGACGGATTTGTCCGGATACACCTCGGCCCCGGCGATGGCCGGCAGCTCCGGCTCGGGCAGTTGCTCGAAGCCCAGGCCCTGGGCGATCTCGGTCACGGTCAGGGTCAGCGGCTCGCCGACGCGCGCCGGCGTCGCCGCGGTCAGCCCGTCGATCTGCAATTGCAGCGACTGCGCCGGCAACCAGGCACCGCTGCCGGAGCCGGCCGGGCGCGGCCGGACCTCGATGTTCAGCGCCTCCGAGCGCGTGTTGACGGCACGGCCGCGACCGAAGAACAGCGCGTTCGGATCGTTGCCGCTGAGTGCGCGGCCGCGGAAGTTCAGCACCGGCAGGGTCAGGCCGCCGCTCTTCTGCGCGGTCACCGCATAGCGCCGCTCCATGACGCGATAGCGCCGGCCGGCGCGCTCGGCGTCGTAGCTGCGATCCTGACCGAGCTTCTGCACCACGGCGTCGGCGACGTTCAGTTCCTCCACCGCGCCGTCGGTCAGGTTCAGCGCGTAGTAGAACCGCACCGTCACGCGCACCTGCTGCTGCACGTAGACGCGCTGCGGATCGGCCGTGACTTCGAGGAAGAAATCGTCGCCGGCATTGGCCGCCGCGACGACCGGCGCGGCGCCGACGGTCAGCTCCACCGGCGCGGTCCTGGCATTGCCGATGCTCAACGGCGGGATCGTGAACTTGCCTTCGCGGCGCGGACGCAGGCCGACTGCCCAGAGCATGCTGCTGGTGGTACGGCCGTTGACGATGCTGACCGAGCTGGAGCTGGAGCGGCCAAGCAGTTCGAAGTCCGCTTCCAGCGCGCTGAAGTCCGGTTCACCGGATTCGCTGCTCTCGACGTTGAGCGTCACGGTTTCGCCGAGCTGCAGGCTGTCGCGATCGAGCCAGGCGCGGGCGGTTTCGGCGGCCGGGCTGGCCGTCGCGACGGCATACAGCGCGAGCAGGAGCAGCAGTCGTCGGATCATCGAAGAACCTGCAACGGAAAAGTCGGTAGCGGACCGGCGCGCAGCGGCCGGGAGTGCAGCCGCTGCGCCGGCACGATGGCCGTGCGCATACGCGGTCGCCGGCGCATCGCCGCGACGCGCAAGCCCTGCGGCAGCGGCGCTCATTCGCGGCCTCCGCGCTGCGGGCCGCGCTGGCGGCGTTCGTATTCGAGCTGGAACTTGCGCCGCAGCAGGCCGCCCGGGTCGTCGGGCACGCGCTGCAGCCACTGATCGACGGCCTGGCGCTGCTCGCGCTCGGCCTCGGTTTCGCCGGGCACGGCGGCGGACGGCTGGCCGGGCTGGCCCGGCTGTGGCTGGCCGGCGACGGCACGCGCAGCGGCAGCCTTGTCGGCCTTGTCAGTCTTGTCCGGCTCCTGCGCCGCCTGGCCGCCCTTGCCCTGCCTGCCCTCGCGCAGCGCCTTTTCCATGGCCTCGCGGAACGCCTGCTGCTGCTGCGCGCTGGCCTGGGCCTGCGCGCCTTCGGCGGCGTCGGCCTTGCCCGGATCGTGTTCGCCGGGCTTGGCCTTGCCGGCGCTGCCGGCCTTGTCCTGGCCCTGCTGGGTTTCGCCGGCCGTGCGCGACGCGTCCTCGGCCTGCGACTGCGCGCCGGGCTGGCCGTTCTGCGCCGCTTCTCCCTGTTGGCCTGCCTTGCCGTCGTGCTGCTGGCCGTCCTGTCCGGCACTGGCGTCCTGGGCCTGCTGCGCGGCGTCGGAAGCGTCCTGGTTGCCCTGCTGCGGCTGATCGGGCCTGGCGCCGGACGGGTCCTGCTGGTCCTTGGACGCGCCGTCCTTGCCGTCGGTGGATTTCTGCTGCTGTTGCTGGCGCAGCCAGTCCTCGACTGCCTGCTTGTTGGCCTTCGCGTCGGCGTGGTCCGGATCGCGCCGCAGCGCCTCGTTCCAGGCCGCGATGGCCTGTTCGTACTGCTGCTGGCGCGCCAGCGCATTGCCGAAGTTGTAGGCCGCGTCGGCGCTCGTGCCGGGCGCCCAGTCGGCGGCCGCGCCGGCCGCGTCGCCGGCGCGGAATTTCGCGGCACCGCGCAGTTGCGGATCGCGCGCGACCGCGGCGGCGCTCGCCGCGTCGCCCTCCTGCAGCGACTGCCAGGCCTGCTGGTCGGCACGTTGCCAGAGATCGCGCCATTCCAGCGCCTGCGCGTTCTGCGGCGGCGCCAGGCCGGCGGCGAGCAGCAGCGCGACGAACCAGCCGCGGCGAAAACCCGCCAGGGCCAGCGGCAACAGCAGCAAGGCGAGCCAGGGACCGCGGTCGCGCAGCTGCGCGCCGTCGGTGCCCGGCGGCGTCTGCACGTCCTGCGTCGGATCCGCCGCGGCGCCGCCGCGCAGCACGGCGAGATCGGCGTTGCCGCCGTCGAGCGCGACGTACTGGCCGCCGCCGGCCTCGGCGACGCGGCGCAGCGCCGCCGCATCGACGCGCGGCACGACGATGTCGCCCTTGCTGTCCTTCCAGAAATCGCCCTGCGGCAGGCTGACCGGAGCGCCTTCGGCCGTGCCGACCGCCAGCACCGACACGCGCACGCCCTGCTGCGCCGCTTCGCGTGCGGCGACGTCGGCGTCGCCGGAAACCGTGTCGCAGACCAGGATCAGTTCCCCGCCGCGGCTGCCGGACTGATGGACCAGCGCGACGCCGCGGCGGATCGCCGCCGCGGTCTCGTTGCCGCCGACGGGCATGATGCCGGGCTCCAGTTCGCCGAGCAGGTTGCGCACGGTGGCCGCATCGTCGGTCATCGGCGCGACGACGAACGCATCGCCGGCATAGCCGAGCAACGCGACCTGGCCGTCGCCGAGCGTGTCGAGCAGATCGCGGATCGCGAAGCGCGCGCGGGTCAGCCGGTTCGGCTTGAGGTCGGCGGCGAGCATGCTCGGGCTGAGTTCGAGCGCGATCACGCGCGCGGCCTGGTTGCGGTACAGCGGCGTCGGCAGCTTCTCCCAGGCCGGTCCGGCCAGCGCGAGGCAGGCGATGATCCAGCCCAGCGACAGCAGCATCACCGGCCAGCGCCGCGGCGCAGCGCTGCCGGCGAGCAGGTGGCGCAGCAGATGCGCATCGACCGCACGCGCCCAGCTGCGTTGCAGCCCGCCGTCGGCGCGCAGCGCGAGCCAGAACAACGGCAGCGCGAGCAGTGCTGTCAGCCAGACCGGCCGCAGGAACTGGAACTCGGCCATCATGCGGCGCGGCTCCGCAGCAGGCCGGCGTAGCGGCGCGGATCGAGCAGCGGCAGCAGGGCCAGCAGCAGCGCCAGGCCCAGCGGCAGGTGGAACAGTTCGCCGACCGGGCGGAAGCGCTCGCTCTGGTCGGCGGCCGGTTCGAGCCGGTCGATCTCGCGATAGATGCCGGCCAGTTCGGCCGTGTCGCGGGCGCGGAAGAAACGTCCGCCGGTCTTGCCGGCGATCTCGGTCAACAGGGTCGCGTCGAGATCGGCCGACGGGTTGACCGTGCGGCTGCCGAAGAAATCATCCACGCGCATGCGTTCGGAGCCGAGACCGATCGTATACACCTTCACTTTTTCCTGCTGCGCCAGTTCCGCGGCCTTGCGCGGCTCGATCTCGCCGGCGGTGTTGACGCCGTCGGTCAGCAGAACGACGACGCGCTGCGCCTCGGGCCGTTCGCGCAGGCGCTTGACCGCAAGGCCGAGCGCGTCGCCGATCGCGGTCTCGCGACCGGCCAGACCGACGGTCGCCTCGTCGAGCTGGGTGCGCACGGTCTTGATGTCGAAGGTCAGCGGCGTCAGCAGATACGCATTGGAACCGAACAGGATCAGTCCGACGCGGTCGCCGGTGCGCCGCGCGATGAAGTCGCCGACGATGGCCTGCATGGCCTGGAAGCGGGTGACCTGCTCGCCGTTGATGCTCATGTCGCCGATGTTCATGCTGCCGGACACGTCGAGCGCGAGCAGCAGCTCGCGGCCGCTGCGCGGCAGATCGGTCGGCTCGCCGACCCATTGCGGCCGTGCGACCGCGGTGACGAGCAGGGCCCAGATCAGCCAGGCCAGGCCCAGTCCGGTGAACGTACGGCGCGCGCCGCCGGCCACCTCCGCCGGATCGAGCACGCCGTCGTAGGGCAGATGCAGTGCGGCGCCCTGCTCGTCGGCAGCCGGCCACCAGCGCAGCACGAACCAGGGCAGCGGCAACAGCAGGAACAGCCAGGGCCAGGCCCACTCAAACATGGCGCAGCTCGCTCTGCAGCACGCGTTGCAGATGACGGCGCGCGAGCGCATGCAGCGCCGCGACATCCACGTTCGCGACAGGACGCCAGGCCGCGTCGTTCAGCGCATCGGCGTAGGCGGCGAAACCGTCGCCGTGGCGGTCGAGAAAGCCTATCCAGTCCGCGCCGCTGAGGTTTGCGGCATCGGCGCGGACGGCGCGCGCGACGCGGCGCAGGAACTGCGACAGCGCGGCGAGATAGGCCGGTACGCCTGCGGCGTCGGCCGTGACCGGCTGCAGCGCGTCCAGTTCGGCGAGCAGGCGCCGCGCCCGCTGCAGACGCCGGCGACGACGACGCCACATCACGAACGCAAAGCCGAGCAACAGCAGCACGAGCGCGCCCAGCAACCACCAGCCCGGCGCCGGGGGCCACGACGGCGGCGGCGCCGGCAGATGGATGTCGCGCAGCACGGGCAGGTTGTCGGCCATCAGCCGGCACTCCGGCGTGTCGCGAGCGCAAGACCCAGCGGCGCAAGGCAGCGGGTCAGATCGTCGCGCGTGTCCAACGTCAGCGTGCCTACGCCGAGCCGGCGTGCCTGCAGCAGCAGGCGTTCGCGACGCGTGCGGAATGCATCGGTCCAGCGCGTGTCGATGGCGCCGCCGAAATCCAGCCAGCGGCGCTGGCCGCCGACTTCGACCGCATAGCGGCCGCGCGGCGGCGCCTGCAGTTCCAGCGCATCGGTCACGAGCACCAGACGCACCTCGCCATGGCTGGCCAGCCGCGCGAGCGGTGCCTCGGCCGCCTCGTCGCCGCAGAAGCCGTCGGTCAGCAGAATCACCAAGGTGCCGGGCCGGGCCAGCCGGCGCGTGCGTTCCAATGCCTGCGACAGCGGTTCGGCCTGCGCGGCGCGGTTGGCGCGCGCGATCAGATCCCAGTCGGCCAACGCGCGCAGGCAGTGCAGCACGCCGCGCGGGCCGCCGGCCGGACGCACCTCGCCGGTCACGCCGCTGCCGAAGCCCAGTGCGCCGACGCGATCGCCGCCGCGTATGGCGCTCCAGGCAATCAGCGCCGCCGCACGCGCCGCCTGCACCGACTTGAAGCAGACCCGCGTGCCGAAATGCATGCTCGGCGCGTGGTCGAGCACGAGCAGCACGCTGCGCTCGCGTTCTTCCTGGAAAACCTTGGTATGCGGCTTGCCGCTGCGTGCGGTCACGCGCCAGTCCATGCTGCGGATGTCGTCGCCGGGCTGGTAGCCGCGCGATTCGACGTAGTCCACGCCGCGACCGCGGAAGCGCGACGCCTTGATGCCGGCCTGCGCCGTCGCGGCCTTGCGCGACGCGGCGAGCACGAGCGCGCGCGCGGCCAGACGCTGGGCGATCAGCGCGTCGAGATCGACCTGCACGGCCGCATCGCCGCGCAGCATCGCGCGCGACGAAGCGGAACCCGGCAGCGGCGCTGCGACCGAGGGCACCGGCAAACTCAGGGCAGGCTGATGCGCGAGAGCAGCTGCGCGACGACCTGGTCGGCGCGTACGCCTTCGGCTTCGGCCTCGTAGCTAAGCAGCACGCGATGGCGCAGCACGTCGGCGGCGACGGCATGGATGTCTTCCGGCAGCACGTAGTCGCGGCCGGCCAGCCAGGCATGCGCGCGGGCGCAGCGGTCCAGCGCGATCGTGCCGCGCGGACTCGCGCCGAACGCGATCCAGCGCGCGAGGTCCTCGCCGTGACGCAGGGCGTTGCGCGTGGCCACGACGATCTCGACGATGTAGCGCTCCAGCGCCGGCGCCAGATGCAGGTCGAGCACGGCCTCGCGCGCGGCGAAGATCTGCGCCTGGCTCAGCCGCTGCGGCGGCGCGGCGACCGCATGCAGCTCGGCGCGCGCGCGGTCGCGCGCGAGCTTGAGGATGGAGGCTTCGGCGTCGGCGTCGGGATAGCCGATCGCGACATGCATGAGGAAACGGTCGAGCTGGGCTTCGGGCAGCGGATAGGTGCCTTCCTGCTCGATCGGGTTCTGCGTGGCCATGACCAGGAACAGCGCCGGCAGCGCATAGGTGGTGCGGCCTATGGTGACCTGGCGCTCGCCCATCGCTTCGAGCAGCGCCGACTGCACCTTGGCCGGCGCGCGGTTGACTTCGTCGGCCAGGATCACATTGTGGAAAATGGGTCCGCGCTGGAATTCGAAGCGCGCTTCCTGCGGCCGGTAGATCTCGGTGCCGGTCAGGTCCGCCGGCAGCAGATCGGGGGTGAACTGGACGCGATGGAAATCCGCCTCGATGCGGCTGGCCAGTTCCTTGATCGCCGTGGTCTTGGCCAGACCCGGCGCGCCCTCGACGAGCAGATGACCGTCGGCGAGCAGCGCGATCAGCAGCCGGTCCACGAGATGGCTCTGGCCGATGATGCGCGTGGAAAGGTCGTCGCGCAGCGCGCGGAACGTGTCGATCAGCGTCGGCGCACGCTGCGGTTCGGGTTGGTCCATGAATGACTCGCCATCAGGTCGGAGCGGCCCGCTTGGACCGCGAGGTGGCTGGAAAGTTTGCGGGGCGGCGCGCTTGGAGGCAATCAGTACGTGATGGCGTGCGAGAAACTGTCTCACGTATGTCGATGGTCATGCGGGCGCGCGGGAATCGGGAATCGGGAATCGTTCAAGCAACAGCGGCGGTACCCCACGCTGGCCGCGCTCCGCAACTACGATTCCCGATTCCCGATTCCCGATTCCCGGCTAAGAGCCACCGCCTCGCCGAGCGGCAGCGGCCTGCCGATCAGATAGCCCTGCGCGTACTTGCAGCCGAGTTCGCCGAGAGCCTGCAGCTGGGCCTGGGTTTCCACGCCTTCGGCGACGATGTTGCAGCCCAGTGAATGAGCCATCGCGACGACGGCGCGCACGATGGCGAGGCAGCGCGGATCGTGCATCTGGCGCACGAAACCCTGGTCCATCTTCAAGGTGTCGAACTCGAGCCGGTGCAGATGGCCGAGGTTGGAATAACCGGTGCCGAAGTCGTCCAGCGCGACCTTGATGCCGGCCGCATGGCAGCGCGCAATGATGCCGGCGACCTGATCGTAGTCGAGCACCAGGCTTTCGGTGATCTCGATCTTGAGCTGCGCCGGCTGCAGGCCGTGGGCGCGCAAGGTGGCGAGAAAGCGGTCCAGCAGCGCCGCATCGCCGAGCTGGCGTCCCGACACGTTCAGCGCGACGAACAGGGGCTCGGCTTCGCCCTGCCCCTGCAGCTGCTGCAGGGCACCGCAGACCTGGTCGAGCACGTAGTCGCCGACCGGCACGATCAGCGAGGTTTCCTCGGCCAGTGCGATGAACTCGGCCGGCGAGACCGGCCCACGCTCCGGATGGGTCCAGCGCGTGAGTGCCTCGAAGCCCGCGATGCGATTGCGCGCGATGTCGAGGATGGGCTGCAGGCGCACTTCGAGGTCGCCCTTGTCGAGCGCCTCGCGCAGATGGCTTTCGAGACGGATCTTGTCCAGCGCGATCGCGGCGTCGCCGCTGCGCGGCGTCGGCAGCGCTGCTGCGGCCGGCTCGGCCTGGCCGGACAGCTGCGCCAGCGCCGAGCGGTAGCGCGAGATCTGGCTCAGCAGCAGGGCGCGTACGACCGGATCGGCCGATTCGAGCCGCTCGGCGAATTGCTTGCGGTCGATCGGCATCAGCACGCAGTCGCTGAGTGCGCGCGCCGTCGCGGTGCGCGGCGAATCGTCGAGCACGGCCATCTCGCCGAGCAGGTCGCCGGGACCGAGCACGCCGAGGCGGCGCGATCGGGCGCCCTGCGCCGTGGTGACTTCGATGGATCCGCTTTCGAGCAGGAAGGCCGAGGTCGGCGCATCGCCCTGATGGAACAGAACGCTGCCGGCAGGCACGTCGACGCGAAACGAGCTGACTGACATCGGGCGGCTCCCTGGGCTGCGGCGATGCTAGCAGGGGCCGGCAGGCGTCGATACCCGCGTTCGCGCGGGGCCGGACACAGAAAAGCCGAGGCCGCCTTGCGGCGGCCTCGGCATGTTGCACTGTCGGACCCGGATCAGGGCGTGACGGTGACCGTCACGTTGCAGGTCTGCGCCGACGACAGGGTGACCGAGGCGGCGAGCGGTCCGGTCTGCGTACAGCCACCGCTGAACGTGACCGTCTTGTACGGCGGGGCCGGCGGCGTGCCGGTCAGCGGCGCCGTCGCACTCGGGCAGGTCGCGCCCGTGCCCACGGCGACCAGCTGCAGACTCTGGCCCTGGGTGAACGATGCGTTGCAACTCTGACTGCTGCCGCCGCCCGGCGCGCTGCAGGTGATGCCGGACGGGGCGCTCGACACGGTCAGGCCGCAGGCGTTGGCGCCGGCTGCCGTCGGTACCGCGACGACGGTCAGCTGGATCGGCGTCGTCGTACCGCCGCAGAGCTGCGGCGGCGGTGCCGGGCTCACGTCCGCATCGCACAGGTCGATGCCGGTGAACTCCACCTTGGTCTGCTCGCCGCTGGATGCAGTGAACGTGCAGGAACCGCTGTTGGCTTGCTGATACCCGTTCAGACCGTTGTCGTTGATGATGGCCGTGGTCTGGCCCTGGGCGTTCGTCACACCGGCCGGCGTGCCGACGCTGACCTTGCCTTCGCAGGCAGTGTTGATCATGACGCCAGAAACGGGGTTGCCGGCGCTGTCGCGCAGGGTCAGCAGGACGGTGCCGCCGCTGCCGCGGAACGCGCTAGGTGCTGCGGTCAGCGAACCCTTGCCGCTGTTGGTGATCTTGACGGAATCGCTGTAGCTGCCGAACGAGAAGATCACGCTCGGCGTGGACGAGCCGCCGGTGCCGTCGCTGAGGCCCAAGGTGCGCACGGTCGCGAGCAGGCAGCCGTTCGCGCCGGTACGGTCACGCGTGAAGCCGGAGCCGCGCGTTTCGTCGACGAAGCCCTGGGCGCCCGGGCCGAGGCCGGAGAACGCGAAGTTGATCGCCAGGCCCTGCATCGGTGCGCCGAGCGCGTCGATGACGCAGACCGTGACCGCTGAGGTGCCGTTGCCGCTGATTTCTTCCGGGCTGGCCGTCAGCTGCAGATCGGCAATGCCGGCGAAGCGGTAGGCGCCGATGTCGGTGACCTTGCGCAGGCCGCCGGCGACGCCGACGCCGTCACCCTGGGCATACAGATAGACGAGCTTGCCGAGACGGTTGTTCGGATAGTTCAGCACGGCCGTCGCGACGCCGTTCGCGTTCGTGATGCCGAGCGCACCGCCGTTGGCCGTGCCGCTGTCACGGATGTTGGCATCCTGGGCGCGGCCGATCACGTACGGGATGATGGGACCGCTGTTGAGACTGTTGCCCGAGTCGTCGTTGCGGTTGAACGGCACCGAGACGTTGAGGCTGGTCGACGTGTTGATCGTCGTGATGGTGCGCGCGCTTTCGAGATCGCGGTTGCCTGGCACGAGATCGCCGAACACGAGCAGGGTATCACCCGGCCCCGGGCGTTCGCCCGGACCCGTGCTGGCGCAGCGGGGGTTGGCCGTCGGCGGCCTGATGAAGCCCGTGAAGCAGCCCGACTGGGACGTGAACAAGGCGCCGCTTTCCTGCGGATCGCCGTCGGTGCCGAACATCAGGAACTGGCCCGGGCCGTCGTTCGGGAAACCGGTCAGCGGCGAGTCGATCGCACCGAAGCGGATGTTGGTGCCGGCCGGAACCGGATTGCCCTGACGGTCGGTCGCCAGCGCGCTGACCACCAGCGAATAGGTACCGTTCGGGCTCGTCGTGCCCGTGATGCCGCCGGTGGTGATCGCTTCCTCGGTCGGCGAGGTGATCGCAAGGCTGAACAGCTTGCCGTCGGAGACGATGACGCTCTCGGTCACGGTCAGTGGATCGCTGATGCCGTTGTCGACGTTGTTGTCGGAACGGTCGACCGTCACGCGGACCTGCACTGGGCCCTGGATCGTGCCGGCGCGGAACGACGCCGAGGCGATGCCCTGCACCGTGCGCGCCTTGACGCTGGGACCGGTCGACGAACCGCCGGCGCCGAGCGCGCTCACGGTGCCGTAGCTGGCGCCGCCGACGACCTCGAACTGCACGTTGTTGAAGGCGGTGTTGCCGCTGGTCGGATCCGGCACGAACTGGCCGCCGCCATCGCGCACGACGGCGCTAATGATGGTGCTGTTGGAGCCGCCGCTTTCCTGGATGTAGACGTGGTTCGGGCTCGCCTGGGCGACCACCGAAGCCGGCAGGTTGGAGGTGACGTTGGCGACGGTGATCTGGACCGACTTGCTGATCGTCGTCGGCGATCCGCCGGCCGTGTCACGGGCGGTGACCGTGACGGTCGCAACACCGGCGACGTCGGACGAGTGCACGAAGATGGTGGCGTGGCCGCCAGTCACGTGGATCGGGCCATTGCCCATGAGATCCCAGAACTCGTTGCCGTGATCGTAGGCGCCGTTCGCGTCGAGAACGACCGGCGTGCTCGGATCATCGAGCGTCGAGTACGCGGCCACGGTGACCGGATTGATGGACACTGCAATGTCCTGGCCCGACACGAGGTCGCCGTTCGCACGGCGCCAGGTCACATCGAGTTCGGCGATGTACGGCGATCCGAGGAACGGGAAGCCGCTGGTCCGGTTCAACGGCAAGGTGGTCGTCGTCGCCGTGATCGTGAGGGTGCCGCTCGGCGCCGGCTGGAAGGCGCCGTCGCCGCCGCTGCCGCCCCCGCCGCCGCAACTGGCCAGCATCAGGCTGGTCGCCAGCAGGCCGAGGCATTGTTTAAGGACTCTCATGTCGTCTCTCCAAGCTCGCAATAGCATCGCGTCTAGGGCCGCAACGCCGGGCCAGGGGCCCGGCGTGTGCGAGCTCAAGCGTTATTTCAGGCTTTCGTTGAGGATGCGCGGGGTCACGAAGATCAGCAGTTCTTTCTTGTCGTTGTTGTTCTTCTTGTTGCGGAACAACGCTCCAAGACCCGGCACGTCGCCGAGGAAAGGAACCTTCTTGACGTCGTCGCGCGTTTCGATTTCGTAGACGCCGCCGAGCACCACGGTCTGGCCGTCGTCGACGAGCACCGTCGTGTTGATCTCGCGCTTGTCGATCTGCGGCACGAAGCCGCCGCCCGGGTTGGGCACCAGCGCCGCGATGTTGTCCTTCTTGACGTTCAGCGCCAGCACGACGCGCTCGTCGTTCGTGATCGTCGGAGTGACCTTGAGTTCGAGCACGGCGTCCTTGAACTGCACGGTGGCCTGACCGGTGCCGCCGGCGCCGCCCTGCTGGAACGTCACGTAGCCGATTTCCTGACCCTGCTTGATGACGGCTTCCTGCTGGTTGGCCGTGATCACGCGCGGGCTGGAAATGACTTCGCCGCGCGCTTCGGTCTGCGCCGCCGAGAGCTCGAGGTCGAGCAGGTAGTCGGCGCCGAGAATGGCCAGACCGAAGCTGCCGGCCGGCGTGGAGGCCGGCAGGTTCACGCCGAGGCGATTGCCCAGCGACGGCGTGAAGATGCCGCGGTTCTCGTCGTACGGCACGCGCGGAACGCTCAGCGGCGTGCCGTTCTGGCCGTTGAACCGGTTGTTCAGTGCGACGTTGGCCATCGTGTCGGCGCCGACCTGGGTGCCGGACAGCGCGACCACGTTGCCGTTGCTGTCTTCGTAGCCGCCGCTCACGCCGAAGCGCACGCCGAGCTCCTTGGCGAAGCTGTCGGTCGCAATGACGATGCGCGATTCGATCAGCACCTGCTGCACCGGACGGTCCAGGGTCAGCACGAGTTCGCGGACTTCGCGGAGCTTGTCCGGCGTGTCGTTGACGAGCAGCGTGTTGGTGCGCTCGTCGAACGTGACCGAGCCGCGCGACGACAGGAAGCCGCGCGAGACTTCGCTCGAACCGCCGCCGCCGCTGGCACCACCACCACCGCCGCTGGCACCACCCGACGAACCACCACCCGAGCGGCTGGCCAGCAGCGCGGCGATGTCCTTGGCCTTGCCGTAGCTGACCTTGATGTAGGCCGAGTCGAGCTCGACGCGCTGTTCCAGCGCGATGCGCGCATCTTCCAGCGCCTGCTCGCGTTCGGCGATTTCCTTCTGCGGCGCAACCCAGATCACGTTGTCGCGGCGGCGCTTGTCGAGACCCTTGGCCTGCAGCACGAGATCCAGCGCCTGGTCCCAGGGCACATTGATCAGGCGCAGGGTGACGTTGCCGCCGACCGTGTCGGCCACCACGATGTTCAGATCGGACACGTCGGCGATCAGCTGCAGCACCGAACGCGTCGGGATGTCCTGGAAATTGAAGGTCACGCGTGCGCCGGTGTATTCGGGCTCGGCGTTCTTGTCCTTCTTCTTCTCGGCGTCAGCCTTCTTCGGCGCGATTTCGAGCACGTATTCGTTGCCGGACTGATAGGCAAGTTGCTCGTACGGGCCCTTGGCGGTGATCTCCAGGCGCGCACCGTTGCCACGCGAGCGCGCTTCGACGAACTGCACCGGCGTGGCGAAATCGAGCAGGTCCAGGCGCTGGGCGAGATTGTTCGGCAGACGCGCGTTGTAGAGATCGAGCGTGATGTTGTCGCCGTCGCGCTTGACGTCGGTCGTGGCGCCTTCGCCGGAGAACGTCACGACGACGCGGCCTTCGCCGTTCTTGCCGCGGCGGAAGTCGATGTTGGACACCTCGACGTCGCGCGCGGCAATGGACTTGGTCGGATCGTTCGTGACCATCGCGGTCGCGGTGGCCGATCCGGTGACGCCGTTGCCGATGGTCAGGATCAGGTTGCGGCCGTCGATCTTGCTTTCGTAACTCGACGGGCGGACCAGATCGACGACGACGCGGGTACGTCCGGCGGCTTCCACTGCGGACACGGCCGTGGTCGAGCCGGTATTGATCTCGACGTTGCGCTGGGTGAGCCCGCTGCGCGTGTCGGCGAGGTCGAGCGCGATGCGCGGCGGCGTATCGGTCGTGAAGATCTGTGGATCGCTCGGCGGGCTGGCGAGCTGCAAGGTGACTTCCACCTTGCCGCCCGGCAGCGTGTTGTAGCCGATCTTCTCGAGCACATTCTCGGCGTTGGCCGCGCCGGATCCCAGCGACGCCACGAGCATCAGTGCCGGCAGGCAGTGGCGCAAGAGGCGGGTCAGGGGACCGGGCTTACGTCCCAGGTTGTTGGCAGCTGTCGTAATCATGAAAGTTACCCCCAATGGGCCTCTTATTGGTCACCAAGCGCGATCGACGCCTGGCGTTCCATCCAGCCGCCGGCCCCGTTGGGAACCAGCTCGACGAGTTCGATGCGGTCTTCGGCGATCGTCGTGATACGGCCGTAGTTTTGTCCGAGATAGTTGTCTTTATGTACGCGGTGCACGACGCCTTCCGGATCCTTCACGAGTCCTTCGATCGCGTCGCCGATACCGAGCGTACCGACCATCGACAAACCGTCCAGCGGGTATTTCTCGAGCAGTTCCGGCGGACGGCTCTTGTCGGGACCTTCGCCGTTGCCGGCCACCTCGGCGAGTTCCTGGCGGCGCTCTTCGGCGCTCGCGCTGAACGGATCGCGCATCTCCTGGCCGTTGACGTCCTGGCTCTTGTACTCGAACGTCTCGAACGTCTTGACCACGGGCAGCGGCGTGATTGGTGCGCCCTTCTTCGCCTTTTCGGCAGCGACCCAGTCTTCGAGGTCACGCCGGCCGGCCGTACAGCCGGCCAGGGTCAGCAGCGCCAGGGCCGATACGAACATCGGTCGCAAATGCAGCTTCATCATTGCATTCCCCCGTGTCCGCCGGCAGCGGGTTTCGGCGGCGGCACGCCGGGCTTGCCCGGTACGGGCGGCGCATTGGCGGCCTGTTCGTCGTCGTCGACGTAGCGATAAGTCTTGACCGTGCCTTCGAGCGCGAGCGGCCCGCTCATCAGCGCCGGCTTGGCGCCGGCGGCACCGCCCGCATTCTGCTGCGGTCGCAGCGACACGTCGTGCATGGTCAGGATCACCACGCGCGGCAGCGACGCGACGCCGCTGATGAACGCGCCGAACTGGTGATACGAGCCCACCATGCGCAAGGTGATCGGCTTCTCGGCGTAGAACTCCTTGATCTGCTCGGCGCCGGGCTGGAACAGGTCGTTCTCGATGCCCGACGACAGTGCGGTCTGCGAGATGTCGACCAGCAGTTCCGGCATCTCGGTCTTGCTCGGCAGCTGCAGCAGCATCTGGCGCAGCATGTCCTTCATTTCCTCGAGTTGCTGGCGCAGCGCTTCGAGGTTGACCGCCTTGGCCTGCTTGACGGAGAAGTCCTGTTTGAGCGTGCGCTCCTGGTTCTGCTTGCTCTCCAGATCGTCCTGCTGACCGCGGATCTGGAAATACCAGCCGAGCAGGCAGATCAGCAGGAACAGCAGCGCGCAGAACGTCAACTTCACGCCCTGCGGCCAGTTGCCCGCATTCTGATAATCGAGGTCGCGGAAATCCGAGAGCTTCATGGCTGCTTGGCTCCCTGGGCGGCCGGCGGCACCGGCGCGGCCGGATTGGCACCGTCGGCGCCTTCTTCTTCCGACGTCTGCTTGCGCAGCTTCACGTCCATCGAAAAGTCGTAGGGCATGCGCTTCTCGTTGTTGCTCTTCTTGATCTCGGTCTTGCGCAGGTCCGGATGACCGAGCCAGGGCGAAGCCTCGACGTTGCGCATGTAGGTCGCGACGCTGGCGTTGGACTGGGCAACGCCTTCGAGCGTGAGGATCTCGCCGACCTGCTTGAGCGAGGTCAGGCGCACGCCGTCGGGAATCGTGTGCACGAGTTCGTCGAACATATGCACCATCTGCGAACGGCTGGCCTGCAGCTGCTCGATGACCTGCTTGCGCCTGAGCAGCTTGTCGCGGGTCTTGTCGAGTTCCTTGATCTCGTCGAGCTTCTTCTCGACTTCCTTGATCTGCGCCTGGAGATAGCTGTTGCGGTCGACCTGATTGTCGATGCGCGCGTTCATCCAGGTCATGACGCCGATGAACACGGCTACGCCGGCGGCGGCGGCCATGCCGAGCATGACCAGGAACTCGCGCTTGCGCACCGCGCGCCGTTCGGCGCGCCAGGGCAATAGATTGATTCTTGCCATCAGTCGAAGCTCCTCAGCGCAAGCCCGCAGGCAATCATCAACGCCGGCGCATCCTGGGCCAGCGTCTGTGCCTGCACGCGGGAGGACAGCGACATGTTCGCGAGCGGATTGGCCACGACGCTCGGAACGCCCAGTTGCTCTTCCACCATGTCCGCGACGCCGGGGATGGATGCGCAGCCGCCGGCCAGGACTACCTGGTCGACCTTGCTGTATTCGCTGCCGGCGAAGAAAAACTGCAGCAGGCGGCTGATCTGCTGGACCATGGCTTCCTTGAACGGCTCCAGCACCTCGATCTCGTAGGATTCGGGCAGGCCGCCCTGGCGTTTGGCCAGGCCGGACTCCTCATAGGAGAGGCCGTAGCGGCGCATGACCTCGTCGGTCAGCTGCTTGCCGCCGAATACCTGTTCGCGGGAGTAGATCGTGCGCTGGTTCTTCAGCACGATCAGGGTCGTCATCGTGGCGCCGACGTCGACGACGGCCACGACCGCGTCCTTGGACACGGCGAGTTGGTCGGCGATCAGCTTGAACGCGTTCTCCATCGCGAACGCCTCGACGTCGACCACCTTGGCGCTGAGCCCGGCCAGGTCCAGCGCGGCCACGCGCAGGTCGACGTTTTCGGTGCGCGACGCGGCCAACAGCACGTTGACCATGTCGGGGTTGTCCTTGACGGGCCCCAGGGTCTCGAAATCGAGGCTGACTTCCTCGATCGGATAGGGAATGTACTGGTTCGCCTCGACCTGGATCTGACCTTCGAGGTCCTCCTCGGACAGGTCGGCCGGCATCGGGATCACCTTGGTGATCACTGCCGAGCCCGCCACGGCGGCGGACGCGAACTTGGTCTTGGCGCCGGAACGCCCGAGGGCGCGGCGGATCGCCTCGCCGACCGCCTCGACCTCGACGATGTTCTTCTCGACCACAGCGTTGGGCGGGAGCGGCTCGACCGCGTAGTGTTCGACGCGGTAGCGGCCACCCGACTGACTGAGCTGCAGGAGCTTGACCGCCGTCGAACTGATGTCCACCCCAATCAGCGGCGGCGCTTTCGGACTGAACAGGCCCACATTTTTCCCCTTCCCACGCGCTCTTACGAGCGAAAGATGCGCAGTGACATTAAATACGAAACTTAACCAAATGGCAACGACCCGAAGAATATTCTCCAAGACGCTGAAATACCATGGGATTTGTCACACAAAGCTGGCTGTTGCGCGGAAATTTCGGCTATCGGCGCAAGCGGGGCAGGATCTATACTCTGGCCCCACTTGGGTCAACTTTGACTGCCATCACATTCCCGGTTCACGATGCGCGTTTTCCTCCGTTTGACCCGCTACGCGCTGTATCTCGCGCTTACCGGAATCGTGCTCGGCTGCGCCGCCATCGGTGTCGCCTATTGGCTGATCTCCCCTCGCCTGCCGTCGGTCGAGACCCTGCGCGACGTGCGCTTGCAGGTGCCGCTGCGAGTCTATACCGCCGATGACAAGCTCATCGCGACGTTCGGCGAGACGCGGCGTATCCCCGTCGCGATCGAGAACGTGCCGGCCAAGGTCAAGAACGCGTTCCTCGCTGCCGAGGATGCCCGCTTCTATGACCACCCCGGTTTCGACGTCCAGGGCATCTTCCGCGCCGTGTGGCACCTCGTGCGCACGGGCGGCGACAAGGGCCCCGGCGGCTCGACGATCACCCAGCAGGTCGCGCGCAATTTCTTCCTGAGCCCGGAACAGACCTATACCCGCAAGATCTCCGAGCTGTTCCTGGCCCTGCGCATCGAGCGTGCGCTGAGCAAGGACGAGATCCTTTCCCTCTATCTGAACAAGATCTTCCTCGGTCACCGCGCCTACGGCGTCGGCGCCGCTGCCGAGTTCTACTATGGCAAGACCCTGGACCAGCTCGAACTCGGCGAGTGCGCCATGCTGGCCTCGCTGCCCAAGTTTCCGTCCACCGGCAACCCGCTGTTCAACCGCAAGCGCGCCGAAGATCGCCGCAACTACGTGCTCGCGCGCATGTTCGAGAACAACTTCATCAGCGAAGCCGAGATGAAGGCGGCCATGGCCGAGCCCGACAAATCCTATGCCCACGAGCCGCCGATCGAGGTTGAAGCGCCCTACCTCGCCGAAATGGTCCGGGTCGAGGCGCTGGACCGGCTGGGTGCCGATGCGCTGACCGACGGCTACAACATCAGGACCACCCTGGACAGCCGCATGCAGGACGCGGCCAACCAGGCCGTGCGCAATGCGCTGATCGACTACGACCGTCGCCACGGCTACCGCGGCGCCGAGGCCCACGTCGACCTCGCCGCCGACGCGACGCCGGAAGTCTACGCGCGCGAGCTCGCGAGCTTCCGCCCGCTGGCCGGGCTGATCCCTGCCCTGGTCACCGAGACCGCCAAGGATCATGCCCAGCTCTACCTCGCCGACGGCCAGGCCGTCGTGCTCGACAAGAAATCGGTGGAATGGGCCCGTCCGTACCAGAGCGAAAGCAGCCGCGGCGCCGCACCCAAGAGCGTGGACGCGGTCGTCAAGGTCGGCGACATCGTGCGTGTCGCGCGCGGCGACGAGGAAACCTGGACCCTGGCTCAGCTGCCGGCCGCGCAGGCCGCGCTGGTCTCGCTGGACCCGGACGACGGCGCCATCCGCGCGCTGGTCGGCGGCTTCAGTTTCGGCCGCAGCAAGTTCAACCGCGCGACGCAGAGCGCGCGCCAGCCCGGCTCGAGCTTCAAGCCGTTTCTCTACGCGGCGGCGTTCGAGCACGGCTTCACGCCGGCTTCCATCCTCAACGACGCGCCGCTGGTGTTCCCGGATCCGTCGCGTCCCGACGGCATCTGGGCGCCGTCCAACGACGACGACAAGTTCGAAGGCCCGATGCGCCTGCGTGAAGCGCTGGTCAAGTCGGTCAACCTGATCTCGGTGCGCCTGCTCGACGCGATCGGTGTGCGCTATGCGCGCGAGTTCATCACGCGCTTCGGCCTGCCGCTGGAGGCCATGCCGGAAAACCTGTCCATGTCCCTGGGCACGGCCTCGGTCGCGCCGCTGATGATGGCGCGCGGTTATTCCGTGTTCGCCAACGGCGGCATGCTCGTCGATCCCTATTTCGTCGCCAGCATCCGCGACCGCGACGGCAAGGACGTCTACGTCGCCCAGCCGCCGCGCGCCTGCCGCGGCTGCCCGGAACGCCTGCTCGACGATGCGCGTCTGGCGCGCGAAGCCGCATCCCCCGCCCTGCCGAACGCCGCCGCCCCTGCCGCCACGACGCCGAGCGGCAGCCCGCGCTTCACGCCCATAAGCAGTGCGAACGCGGCGGCGACGCCAGTCGCAGCGACCGAGCCCGGCAAGCCGCGCCTGGCACCGCGCACGCTGGACGTACGCACGGCGCACCTCGTGAGCTCGCTGATGCGCGACGTGATCCGCCGCGGCACCGGCCGCGCCGCGATGGACCTCAAGCGCAACGACCTGGCCGGCAAGACTGGCACGACCAACGATCATCGCGACGCCTGGTTCAGCGGTTTCAACGACCAGCTCGTGACCAGCGTCTGGGTCGGCTTCGACGACTTCAGCTCGCTGGGCCGCGGCGAATTCGGCGCCAAGGCCGCGCTGCCGATCTGGATCGACTACATGCGCGTCGCGCTGGACGGCAAGCCCGAAACGCCGTTCGTGCCGCCGCCGGGCATCAGCACCGCGCGCATTGATCCGGCTACCGGTTATCTCGCCTCCAGCGACGACAGCAGCGCCATCCTCGAAATCTTCAAGAGCGAGGACATCGAACGCCTGAGTGCGCCGCCGCCGGAATCCGCCGTCGACGAAAGCCACCAGGGCGAGGCCTACGACATCTTCTGATGGCCGAGCGCCGCCAACGCAGCCGTCGACCCGCCGATGACCGGCGCGACGACCAGCGTCAGCGCATCGCCGCGGAAGCCGCGCGCCTGATCAGCGAGCTCGGCCTGCGCGACTACCACCAGGCCAAGCTGCGCGCGGCGCAGCGCCTGGGCATACAGGACGAGCGCCATCTGCCGCGCAACACCGAGATCGAAACGGCGCTACGCGACTATCAGCGCCTGTTCGGCGGCGAGGAACGACTGACCTGCCTGCGCCGCCTGCGCGAAACCGCAGTCGAAGCCCTGCGCTTCTTCGCGCGCTTCGAACCGCGCCTGGTCGGCGCCGTGCTCGACGGCACGGCGGACCAGCATTCCGCGGTCTGTCTGCATCTGCACAGCGACGATGCCGACAGCCTGGCCCTGTTCCTCAACGAACACGGCATTCCCTACGACCAGATCGAGCGCCAGCTGCGCTGGTCGGCCGACGAGGCCGAACGCTTCGACGCCTACCGCTTCAGTGCCGACGACGTACCCGTGGACCTGACCTTGCTGCCGCTGTCCGCGCTGCGCCAGGCGCCGCTGGACCGCGTCGACGGCAAACCCATGCGCCGCGCGAACCTCGCCGCCGCGCAGTTGCTGCTGCAGGAATCCGGGACGTAACCGGAGTTTCCGGACACGCGTCGAACAGGAGGTTGCGGTTCGCCGCGCTCGCCGCAACCTGCGCGAGACAATCTGCATGCGACGACCTGCGCATGCGAGATGCCGACTGCGTGCCCCGGCAGCAACAACGAAAAACCCGGCCTAAGCCGGGTTTTCGCTTCCGCAGGAACCGGAACGGATCAGCGCTTGTCGGCGGCGACGTAGTCGCGCGTCGAGGCGCCGGTATAGATCTGGCGCGGACGACCGATCTTCGCATCCGGCGTCTCGTGCTGTTCCAGCCAATGAGCGACCCAGCCGGCCGTACGCGCGATCGCGAACATCACGGTGAACATCTCGGTCGGGATACCCAGCGCCTTGTAGATGATGCCCGAGTAGAAGTCGACGTTCGGGTAGAGCTTGCGTTCGACGAAGTACGGATCCTTCAGCGCGGCCTGCTCCAGCTCCATCGCGACGTCGAGCAGCGGGTCGTTGACGCCGAGTTCGCCGAGCACCTTGTGGCACATCTCGCGGATGATCGTCGCGCGCGGGTCGAAATTCTTGTAGACGCGATGACCGAAGCCCATCAGGCGGAAGCCCGAGTTCTTGTCCTTGGCACGTTCCACGGCCTTGCCGACGCTCTTCGCATCGCCGATCTCGGCGAGCATCTTGAGCACGGCTTCGTTGGCGCCGCCGTGGGCCGGGCCCCAGAGCGCGGCGATACCGGCCGCGACGCAGGCATACGGATTGGCGCCGGTGGAACCGACCAGGCGCACGGTCGAGGTCGACGCGTTCTGCTCGTGGTCGGCATGCAGGATGAACAGCAGGTCCAGCGCCTTGGCTGCGACCGGGCTCATCTGCAGTGGCTCGCTCGGCACTTCGAACATCATGTGCAGGAAGCGCGAGCAGTATTCGAGGTTGTTGCGCGGATAGCGGATCGGCCAGCCGATCGAGTAGCGGTACGCCGCCGCCGCGATCGTCGGCATCTTGGCGATCAGGCGGATCGCTGCGAGCTTGCGCTGGGCCGGATCGGCGATGTCGAGCGAGTCGTGGTAGAACGCCGCGAGCGAACCGACCGCGGCCATGCACATGGCCATCGGGTGCGCGTCGTAGTGGAAGCCCTGGAAGAAGTTCTTCAGTGACTCGCGCATCATCGTGTGATGCGTGACGTCGTGTTCGAACTTGGCGAACTCGTCGGCCCTGGGCAGTTCGCCGTTGATCAGCAGGTAGGCGACTTCGAGAAAATTGGAATTCTTCGCGAGTTGCTCGATCGGATAGCCGCGGTACAGCAGCACGCCCTGGTCGCCGTCGATGAAGGTGACCGCACTCTTGGTCGCGGCCGTCGACATGAACCCCGGATCGTAGGTGAAGTAGCCGGTGTCCTTGTTCAGCTTGCCGATGTCGAAGGCGGGATCGCCCATCGTTCCGGCGACTACCGGCAGCGAGGCCGAACGGTTGGACGCAGCATCGGTGAGGACAACGGTCTTGTCGGACACGGGCAAACTCCTGGTCGCAGTACGGGCCGGAGCGGGCTTTCCGCTACCGGCAGGTGCGCAGCCGGCAGAGCCGGAACGCGCGCGGTAATACGCAATTATCGCACAGGCGTTTGAATCGGAAACCCGGCAACGGGACGCCTCGGGCTCGGGACGTTGCGACTTTGGTCCAGTGGCGCCGCAGCGCCGTTCCTGTACCCGGCGGCGATGCCGGCGCAAACGAAAACGCCGACCCGGAGGTCGGCGTTCGCTGCCGCGGTGAGCGGCTTCCGGGGCGCGGCCAGGCCGCGCGGCGGATTACTTCTTCGCCGCGTAGCGACGGTTGAACTTGTCCACGCGACCACCGGTGTCGACGATCTTGTGCTTGCCGGTATAGAACGGGTGCGAGGCGCTGGAGATATCGACCTTGATCAGCGGGTATTCCTGGCCGTCTTCCCACTTGATCTTTTCCTTGCTCGACATCGTCGAACGGGTCAGGAACGAGAAGTCGGTGGTGACATCCTGGAACACCACCGGGTGGTACTTGGGATGAATGTCGGCTTTCATGGTGGCTCCGGAATGAAACGTAGGCGGAAAAGAGCGGCATGGTAGCGTCCGGACCGCCTCCGGCGCAAGCCCGGCATGCGCCGATGCGCTGCGACGGCCGCCCGCGGCCTGCACCGGCCGATTAACGCCGCCCCAGCGAGCGGTTGCAGGAATTCCGGCGCCGCGGAAGGGCTGCGGCATAATTCTGCGCCCCCGAAAGGAATCAGCCTGCCGATGAGCCTCTGGTCGCGACTGTTCACAGGTTTGCTGGTGCTGCTGTCCTGCGCGTCGGCGCGGGCCGCCGAGGACTCGCTGCAGGCCTGGCGGGCGCAGCATACGGAAATCCGCGTCGCGCCGGATCCGGAGTTTGCGCCGATCGACGGTCTCGACGGCAACGGCCAGCAGGTCGGCCTGGCTGCCGATTATCTGCGCCTGATCGCCGAACGCTCGGGGCTGCGTTTCCGCGTCGTGCCGGTAAAGAGCTGGAACGAGGCGCTGCAGGCCCTGCGCGAGCGCCGCGTCGACATGCTGTCCAGCGCTTTCGCCTCGCCCGAGCGCAGCGAGATCGCCCTGTTCAGTGCGGCCTATCTGCGCCTGCCCTGCGCCGCCTTCGTGCGCCGCGGCACGAACGGTCTGGAACGGCTGGACCAGATCGAATCGCACCGCATCGCGGTGGCCGAGCAGCACGTCTGCCACGAAGCGCTGGGCCGGCTTGCGCCCAAGGCGCAGATCCTGCCCTATCCGTCGACCGCGCGGGCGCTCGCGGCACTGCTGCAGGGCAAGGCCGACGTGCTCGTCGGCGACCTCGTCACGGCCCAGGCCGCCGCCAATCGCAGCGGGGTGCGCGATCAGCTCGTCGTACTCGGCCAGATCGGCAGCGACGAAGCGCTGGGCTTCGCCGTGCGCCGGGACTGGCCCGAGCTCAAGCAGATCCTCGACACGACCCTGGCGGGCATCGGCGTCGCCGACGAGACGCGCCTGCGTCAGCGCTGGCTCAAGGACCTGCTGCCCGAGGCCGGCGCCGGCGCGACGACCGCGGCCGATTCGCTGCCGGCATCCGTGTTGCCGGCGATCAAGGCCGCGCGCCAGGCGCTGACCGACGGCAAGAGCAGCGACGCCCTGCAGACCGAAGCGATCAAGACCCTGCTCGACGCAGCCCAGAGCGACGACGAGCAGGCCAGCGCGCTGGTCGAGGAATTGCGCAAGCTGCGCGCGACCGCGACGACGGCAGCCAGCGACGCCGAAGCGCTGGAGCAACAGCTGCTGCGCGACAACACGGCCGATCTGCTGGCCTGGCGCGCCAGCCTGTCCGAACGCGCCAGCGTGACTCAGCTCGAAGCGCAGCGCAGCGACGAGCGCGCCGCGCTGGCCGACGCCCAGGCCGACGTGGCACAGCTCCAGCAGCGCGTCGCCGGCCAGCACGAACGACCGGCGCAGATCCGCGACGAACTCAAGCAGGCGCAGGCCGACGCCGAAAAGGCCGGCATGGCGACCGCTGCCGAAAAAGATGCCGCTGCTCCGCTGGCCGACGCGCAGCGGCTGCGTCGGCGTGCCGCGCTGCGCCTGGCCCTCGTGCGCATCGCCGAGCTCGAAGAGGAACTGCGCAGCTACGAGCCGCGCGTACGCCTGGAATCGGCCAAGCTGCGCCTGCGCCAGCGCGAGGTCGGCGAACGCCAGCACAAGGTCGATGCGCTGCAGAGCCTGATCCTCGACCGCACGCGCGCCGTCGCGCTGAGCCTGAGCTCGCGCCTGCAGGAAGAAGCGGCCGAGCTGGCCAACGGCAATCCGGTACTGCGCGACGTCGCGCGGCAGAACGCGACCTACGGGCTGGAGCTCGTGCAGCGCGTCGCGCATCTGGCGGAAGTGCGCGAGAGCCGCGATACCTATGCGCGCCAGCGCCGCGAAACCGCGCTCGCGCTGAAGAACACCAGCGAGCGCGTCAAATACAGCGGCGTCAGCGAGGCGGTCGGCCTCGTGCTGCTCGCCGAGCGCAGCAAGCTGCAGCCGGTCGCCGTGCTCAAGCGCAAGCTCGGTGCGCTGCAGACCGAGCTGGCCCAGACGCGCATCGCGCTGGTCGAGCTGCGCGAGACCAGCGATCTGCTGGCAGATCCGTCGGTGCCCGTTGCTGCCGAACTCAAGCGCCTACCGCCGGACGCGGCCGAGGCCGGCGGCCCGCTGCGCCAGACCCTGTACCGTCTGTTCGCCACGCGCGCCGAAGTCGTGCCGCAGCTGAGCCTCGTGCAGAACCGCCTGGCCGACAGCCTGGCCGACGCCGAGCAGGAGCTGTCCGGCCTCGTCAAGGACACGGCTACATTGCGCGACCTGCTCGACGAACGCCTGCTGTGGACGCCGAGCCACGCGCCACTGGACCGGCACGTGTTCAGCGAGGCCGCACGCGGCGCACTCGACATGGTCCAGCCTGCACGCTGGTGGGATGCGCTGCGCCAGAGCGCGCTGCTGGCCTGGGCCCAGCCGCTGCCGGCGCTGCTCGGCCTGGGGCTCTCGATCGGCCTGTGGATCTGGCGCCGCCGCGTGCCGGCGCGACTCGACCAGCTCGCCCAGCCGACCCGGCGCATCCGCACCGACCGCTACCGGCTCAGCGGCCAGGCGCTGCTGCTGAGCCTCGCCGCCGCCCTGCCCTGGCCGCTGCTGATCTGGATCGTCGCGCGTCTGCTCGCGCGCGCCGGTGAGGCCGGCTATACCTTCGCCGACGCGCTGAGCCTGGCCTTCGGCGAACTCGTCGCACCGCTGTATGCGCTGGAATTCCTGCGCTGGCTCGGCGTCGACAAGGGCCTGGCCACGGCGCATTTCCGCTGGCCCCAGGGCCGACGCCAGGCGCTGGAGCTGCTGCGCCGCTGGACCACGGCCGTGCTGCTGCCGATCCTGTTCTTCCTGTCGCTGTACTTCCTCTACGGCGAACAACTGGCCAGCGCCGATCTCGCGCGTCTCGTGTTCATCGTCGCGAGCCTGCTGCTTGCCTGGCTCAGCTGGCGCCTGCTCGCGCCGGGCGCGCTGTGGACGCAGCGCAGCAGCAACCAGCCGCAGCGTCTGCGCCGGCTGCTGCGTCTGGTGCTGACGGTGTATTCGCTGGGCCTGGGCGTGCTCGCGGCCGCGGGCTACTTCCTGACCGCGATGGCGCTGGCCGCACACCTGATCGAATCGGCGATCGCTTTCTTCGCGATCAGCGTGCTCAACGGCATGGCCCTGCGCTGGCTGTCCCTGGGCGAGCGGCGGCTCGCGCTCAAACGCATGGAGGACAAGCGCGACGACCAGGCCACGCGCGACGATCCCGACCTGGAGTCGCGCCCCGAATTCGCCGCCGAAGCCGAGCAGATAACACTGGCCAGCATCAACCAGCAGACCCGACGCCTGCTGCGCGCGCTGACCTATGTCGCGCTGGCCGGCATGCTGCTGTGGATCTGGCAGGACGTGACGCCGGCGCTGGGGTATCTCGGCGACATCGGCGCCTGGAAGACCACCTACACCGCCGACGGCAAGAGCGTGACCGTGCAGGTCACCCTGCGCTCGCTGCTGTTCGCCTCGGTCGCGCTGATGCTGACCTGGATCGCCACGCGCAACATTCCCGGCCTGCTCGAAATCGGCGTGCTGCGCCGGCTCGACGTCGACGCGCCGACGCGCTACGCGATCACCGCCGTCTCGCGCTATGCGCTGGCCATCGTCGGCAGCGTGTTCGGCCTGTCGCTGCTGGGCCTTCGCTGGGGCCAGCTGCAGTGGATGGCCGCGGCACTGACCGTGGGTCTGGGCTTCGGCCTGCAGGAGATCTTCGCCAACTTCGTCTCCGGCCTGATCGTGCTGTTCGAGCGCCCGATCCGCATCGGCGACGTCATCACGATCCGCGGCATCGAAGGCACGGTCACGCGCATACGCACGCGCGCGACGACCATCGTCGACTGGGACAACCGCGAGGTCGTGATCCCGAACAAGGCCTTCATCACCGACCAGCTGACGAACTGGACCCTCAGCGACACGATCACGCGCGTCGTCATCAAGCTCGGCGTGGCCTACGCCAACGATCCGGAACAGGTGCGCGCGCTGCTGCTCGAACTCGCGCGCGCGCATCCGAAGGTGCTCAAGGAACCGGGGCCGAACTGCTGGTGCGTCCTGCTGGGCACCAGCTCGCTGGATTTCGAGCTGCGCGTGTTCGTCGGCACGACGCCGGAACGCAGCGTCGTGCGCAACGACCTGCATGCGGCGATCCTGCGCGAGTTCCGCGCGCGCAACATTCCGTTCTCGCTGACGCCGCAGATGGACGTGAACCTGCGCCGGCAGGCGCTCGCCGCCGACAAGCCAGAAGGAGACGCGGCGGCGCCGTAAGGCGCGCGTCAGCGGCACCTGAAGCGTTCTGCGCTTCGGGTGCCGCCGGCAGAAAGCTGTTGCCGATCGACTGTCGCGGCGCGCGCAGGGCCGGCGCAGCCTCGCGATGGAGGTCCTGCGCGAAGACGCCCGGATTGCCGCCGCCGGCGCAAACGCCGGAAGACGCCTCCCTCAGACCGCGCCGAGCGCTCCGGCGATCATCGCCTCGAAACGCGCCTGATCCAGTTCCAGCACGATGCGCGCATTGGCCGGCTGGCCGTTGCGGCCTTCCCAGTCGACCACGGTCGCGCCGCGTGTGAGGCTGCCGTCGAGTTCGATCGCGACATGACGGTGTTCGGCACGCGTGACGCAGGCCGGATCGAGCACGACGGCCATGGCCAGCGCGTCGGCCAGCACCAGACCAGGGCGCTCGCGCTCGCGCATGAAGCCGCGGATCTTGCGCGAGATCGCGTCGTAGAAACGCGCGCGCGCATCGCCCGCGGCCAGCCAGGCCTCGAAGCGCTGCAGGGTTATGCCATGGCGCATGGTCGCTTCCCAGTCGACGAGTTCGAACTGCGGCCAGGCCGAAAACACGATATGCGCGGCCTCCGGATCGAAGCCGATGTTGAACTCGGCCGGCACCGTCGTGTTGCCGCGGCCGGTGACGGCGCCGCCCATGATGACCAGGCGCGCGACGCGCTGCGGCAGGGCCGGGTCCAGGCGCAACGCCAGCGCGAGATTGGTCAGCGGACCGAGCGCGACGAGGGTCAGCTCCCCGGGCCGCTCGCGCGTCAACCGGATCAGCGCGAGCGCGCCGTGCTCGGCCTCGGCCTGACGTTGCGCCGGCGCCAGTCCCGCGTCACCGAAACCGTCGGCACCATGCACGAAGGCCGCATCGGCTGCCGGCCGCACCAGCGGCTCGGCAGCGCCGGCATACACCGGCGTCGCCGCCGCGACGAGCTCGGTCAGGCGCAGCGCGTTGGTCACCGTGTGGCCGAGGCCGACGTTGCCGGCAGCGATGGTCAGCGCGGCGACGTCGGCCTGGTCATAGGCCATCAGCAGCGCGAGGGCATCGTCGACGCCCGGATCGGTGTCGATCAGCAGAACCTGTTTCATGGATGTCCTTGTGGCGTTCCGCAGCCGCAGCCGGCACGGATAGACCGGTCAGCATAACGCGAATCGCCAGGCCGGGCGGATCGTTTGGCCGGGCTCGCGCCGCTTGTCGCGATGAGGCGCGTCACTGTCGACGCTCGAGACAGCCAGTCGCTGCTCTCCGGTTCGATTCGAGCGAGCGTCTCAGCTGCAGCCTCGTTCAAAAGCCCTTCGCTTCGATCTGGGCGAAGGGCCTTCGCTCAGAACCGCAGGCTCCGACGGCTTGAACGCCCCACGCGCCAAAGCGCATGGGCAGCGATGGACTTCACTCGAACGAGCCGGAGAACAGCAGCTGGCTGTCCCATTCGACGTGGTCGAAATGGCAGTAGCTGTAACCCGGCTGGGCCGCGCCGGTCTGGCGGTGGATCAGCGAGACCCAGGCCGCGCCGCTGTGCAGCGGTGCCGTGCGCGCGACTTCCAGGGTCTCGAAACCGGCGTTGTTCGTGACGTTGCCGACGCTGGCCGTCAGCAGCACGCCGGCCGAGGTGTTGCAGTCGGGCTGGTTCAGCACCTCGATGCGCAGTTCGCAGGACGCGTTGGCCTTGAGCTGCGGCGACACGGCCGCGCGCAGCGTGAATGCTCCCGGCGCGAGCCTGACGCACTGCGCCCAGAAATCCTCGCGCGCGCCGCTGCGGAAATTGCGCACGCGGCCGCTGCCGGCGGACGGCGAGCCGACCGTCGCATCCCAGACCAGTTCGCCGCCGGTGCCGCTGTCGAGGTACCAGCGCCAGTTGGTCGGCGCGGCGGCGGTGACCGGATCCGTATCGAAATCGGGGTTGCGCAGCACCGCCAGCGGCGGCGGCAGCGGTTCCATCCACGCGACAGCGAGCAGCAGACTGGCTAGGGCTTGCATGGCGGGCGCTCCCCGGTGAGGCGCCGGCACTATAGCGCGGCACCGACCGGGCCAAGGTGAACGGTTGTCGCAGTCCGGCCGCCGCCGGTCGGCTCAGGCGCCGGCGTAGCGGGCCGAAGCGCCTATCCAGCGCGCGACGATGCGATCGGCCAATCCGGCGTGGCTGCCGAGCAGGGCTTCGCCGATACGCTGCACGTCGGGCAGCAGGGCAGCGTCGCGACGGATGTCGGCGATGCGGAATTCGAGCCGGCCGGTCTGGCGCGTGCCGAGCATTTCGCCGGGCCCGCGCAGTTCCAGATCCTTTTCCGCGATGCGGAAGCCGTCGCTGGTCTCGCGCATGACCTCCAGGCGCGCGCGCGCCAGCGGGGACAGCGGCGGCTGGTACAGCAGCACGCAGTTGGACGCGACGTGGCCGCGGCCGACGCGGCCGCGCAGCTGGTGCAGCTGGGCCAGACCCAGGCGCTCGGCATTCTCGATGATCATGAGGCTCGCGTTGGGCACGTCAACGCCGACCTCGATCACCGTGGTCGCCACCAGCACGGCGATCTCGCCGGCCTTGAACGCGTCCATCAGCGCAGTCTTTTCCTTGGGCTTGAGGCGGCCGTGCACGAGGCCGACCTTGAGTTCGGGCAGCGCGGCGCTGAGCTCGACATGGGTCACCTCGGCGGCCTGTGCCTGCAGCAGTTCGGTCTCCTCGATCAGGGTGCAGACCCAATAGGCCTGATGGCCCTGCAGGCAGGCCGCGCGAATGCGCGCGATGACTTCGGCGCGACGCCCGTTGGCGACGACGACGGTCGTGACCGGCGTGCGTCCGGGCGGAAGCTGGTCGATGACCGAGACGTCGAGGTCCGCATAGGCGGTCATGGCCAGCGTGCGCGGAATCGGCGTGGCAGTCAGCACGAGCTGATGCGGCACGCGCTCGCCTTCGCGGCCCTTGTCGCGCAGCGCCAGTCGCTGATGCACGCCGAAGCGATGCTGCTCGTCGATGATGGCCAGTCCGAGCTGGCGGAACGCGACGCCTTCCTGCATCAGCGCATGCGTGCCGACGACGACGCCGGCGCCGCCGGCCACGGCGTCCAGCGCCGCCTTGCGCGCGCGGCCCTGCACCTTGCCGGCAAGCCAGACCACCTCGACGCCGAGCGGCTCCAGCCAGCCGCGCAAGGTGCGCAGATGCTGTTCGGCCAGCAGTTCGGTAGGCGCCATCAGCGCCGCCTGATGGCCGGCTTCGACGGCGCTCAGCGCGGCCAGCGCGGCGACCACAGTCTTGCCCGAGCCGACATCGCCCTGGACCAGGCGCAGCATGGGTTCGCTGCCACGCAGGTCGGCGGCGATCTCGGCGCCGACGCGGCGTTGTGCGCCGGTCAGCGCATAGGGCAGCGCGGCGAGCAGGCGCCGGCGCAGGTGACCGTCGCCGGCCAGCGCCGGCGCGGCCTGACGGCGCACGGTATTGCGCAGCTGGCGCAGGCTCAGGTGATGGCTCAGCAATTCCTCGAATGCGAGCCGCTGCTGCGCCGGATGCACGCCGGCCAGCAGCTGCGCGACGTTCGCGTCCGGCGGCGGCCGGTGTACGAACAGCAGCGCCTCGCGCAGCGACGCCAGTTCCAGCCCGGCGCGCAGCGAATCCGGAATCAGCTCCAGCGCGTCGTCGTCGGGCAGACGCTGCAGGGCGTGCTGGATCAGGCTGCCGAGCCGGCGCTGGCCGAGTCCTTCGGTGGTCGGATAGACCGGCGTCAGGTTTTCCTCGACCGTGCTCGTCGCGTCGTCGACCAGGCGCTGGTACTGCGGATGCACCATTTCCAGGCTGTTCTGGCCGCGCCGCACTTCGCCGTAGCAGCGCAGTCGCGCGCCGGGCTTGAGCTGGTCGGCCTGGGCGCCGCGAAAGTGAAAAAAGCGCAGCACCAGCGTTTCCTGCGAACCGTCGCTGAGCGCGACGCGCAGCTGCGGGCGGCCGCGGAAGCCGCGCTGCACCACATCGACGATCCCTTCGACCTGGGCCGACTCGCCTTCGCGCAAATCGGCGATCGGCACGAGGCGCGTACGGTCCTCGTAGCGCAGCGGCAGGTGGAACCAGAGGTCCTGCAGCACCGTCATGCCGAGCCGCGCGAGCGTTTCGCGCAGCGCCGGCCCGACGCCGGGCAATCCGGTCAGCGGCTGCAGTCCCGCCTCGGTGGGCATGCCGGCCTTACGCGGATGCGCGTCAGCCGCGCACGAGCACGAGGTCGACCTCGACCTGCGCGCCGCGCGGCAGAGCCGCGACGCCGATCGTCGAGCGCGCCGGATACGGCGGCTGGAAGTATTCGGTCATGACCGCGTTGACTGCGGCAAAGTTGGACAGATCGGTCAGATAGATGCCGACGCGCGCAACGTCGGAGAAGCTGGCGCCAGCCGCCTCGATCACCGCCTTCAGATTGTCGAACACGCGATGCGCCTGGGCGGCGATGTCGCCGGCGACGAGCTCGCCGCTGGCCGGGTCCAGCGGGATCTGTCCCGAGGTGTAGATCGTGTTGCCGACCTGCACGGCCTGGGAATACGGGCCTATGGCCTTGGGAGCGGCGTCGCTGGCGATCACGGTGCGGGACATGACTCATCCTCGAGGGCTGGGGCGAGTCGGCGATTCTAGCGAGGCGGCGCGGCAGCGGCTAATGCATCGACGGCGCGGCGATTCCGGAGCGGCGGCCCGCGCTCAGACCGGATGGCGATAGACGCCATGCACGACGCCGAGCCGGCGCACGCGCCGCATGACGTCGGCCAGATGCTTGCGGTTGCGCACCTCGATCGTGAACACGATGATCGCCGACATCACGCCGCGGTCCTGGTATTCGACGTTCTCGATGTTGGAATTGCTCTCGGCGATGGCCGCGGCGACCGAGGCCAGCACGCCGGGCTTGTTCTGGATGTCGACGCGCAGCTCGCACTTGTAGTCACCGCTGACGTCGCGGTCCCATTCCATCGCGATGCAGCGCTCGGGCGACTTGCGGAACTCGGGCACGTTCGGACACTCGAGCCGGTGCACGACGATGCCCTTGCCGGCCGACATGAAGCCCATGATGTCGTCGCCCGGCAGCGGGTGGCAGCAGTTGGCGAAGGTCAGTACGCCGCGCTCGGCGCCGGTGATGCGTATGCTCTCGGCCGTGCGCGACGCGCGCAGGCGCGTCTTGCCGCCCTTGAGACGCAGCAGCTGCGTGGCGACGTGCTCGGCGACGCGGTTGCCCAGCGCGATGTCGGCGAGCAGTTCCTCGAGGCGGCGGAATTTCTGCTCCGCCAGATAGCTGTCGAGCACTTCGCCCGGAATGCCCTCGAGCGAAATGCCGACCTGGTCCAGCGCACGATCCAGCATGCGGTGGCCGAGCTCGACGGCGTCCTCGTGCTGCAGGCGCTTCAGATGATGGCGTATCGCAGTGCGCGCCTTGGCCGACACCACCCATTCCAGCCACTGCGGATGCGGTTGCGCCGACGGCGCGGTGATGATTTCCACGGTCTGGCCGCTGACCAGGCGCGTGCGCAGCGGCGCCAGCTTCTTGTCCACGCGCGCATGCACCGCGTGCTGGCCGACCTCGCTGTGCACGGCGTAGGCGAAATCCAGCGCCGTCGCATTGCGCGGCAAGGCGAGGATGCGGCCCTTCGGCGAGAACAGATAGACGTCGTCGGGGAACAGGTCGACCTTGACGTTCTCGATGAATTCCAGCGACGAGGCGGTGCGCGCCTGGCTGTCGACGAGCCCTTCGACCCACTCGCGTGCGCGCGACTGCGCGGCATTTCCCTGACCGCCGCCGGACTTGTAGGCCCAGTGCGCCGCGACGCCGCGCTCGGCCACCGAGTCCATTTCCTCGGTGCGGATCTGGATCTCGATCGGTGCGCCGAACGGCCCGAACACGACCGTGTGCAGCGACTGGTAGCCGTTGACCTTCGGAATCGCGATGAAGTCACGGAAGCGCGCGTCCATCGGCTTGTACAGGCCATGCACGGCGCCGAGCGCGTGATAGCAGCGCATGACGCTGTCGGTCACGACGCGGAAGCCGTAGACGTCCATGACCTGAGCGAAGGATTTGTGCTCGTTGCGCATCTTCGTGTAGATGCTGAACGGCGATTTGATGCGGCTGACGACGCGCGCGACGATGCCTTCGGAGGCCAGTCGCGCGGCCAGCGCGCTCTCGATCTTGCTCATGGCCTCGCGGCGATTGCCCAGGGTGCTCTTGATCCGCGTCTCGATGACGCGGTGGCGGTCCGGGTACATCGCGCGGAAGCCCAGCTCCTGCAGCTCGCCTTTGAAGCGGTTCATGCCCAGGCGCTGGGCGATCGGCGCGTAGATCTCCAAGGTCTCGCGCGCGATGCGCCGACGCGCGGAGTGCTCCATCGCGCCGAGCGTGCGCATGTTGTGCAGGCGATCGGCGAGCTTGATCAGGATCACACGCAGATCGCGCGCCATCGCCAGCAGCATCTTGCGGAAGCTCTCGGCGGCGGCTTCCTGACGGCTCTTGAACTGCAGCTTGTCGAGCTTGGTCACGCCGTCGACGAGTTCGGCGACGGGCTCGCCGAATTCCGCGGCGAGTTCGGCCCGCGTCAGGTCGGTGTCTTCGAGCGTGTCGTGCAGGATCGCGGCGATGATGGTCTCGTGGTCGAGACCGAGGTCGGCCATGATCGAGGCCACGGCGACCGGATGCGTGATGTACGGCTCGCCGCTCTTGCGTTTCTGCTCCCGATGCGCGTGCGCGCCGACTTCATAGGCGCGACGCACGAGAGCCACCTGCGCCAACGGCAGGTAGCTCTGCAGCTTTTCTTCCAGCGCGCGAACGTAGGCGGGAGGATCGCTCACCGCCGGCGCCTGCTGCGGGATCAGGGCCGTACTCACGAGGTGCTCCGCTGGAAGCAGCGCCGGCGAACGCCGGCCGGGATGGAGGTATTACAGATCGTCGCCGCCGCCCTTGAGGTCGTCGTCGACTTCGGCGGCAGCCCATTCCAGGGCTTCTCGTTCAGCGCGCTCGCGTTCGAGCTTGTCAACCTGTTCGATCAGCGCGTTGTCGACCTTGCCTTCGGCGATCTCACGCAGGGCGAGCACGGTGGGCTTGTCGTTTTCGGCGGTGACGAGGGAGTCGGCGCCCTTGGCCAGCTGACGCGCGCGCTTGGTCGCCATCAGCACCAGTTCGAAGCGGTTGTCGACGACCTGCAGGCAGTCTTCTACGGTTACTCGAGCCATGTGAACCTCAAAATCAAAAAAATCAGACGCTTGTATGCCGGCATTGTAGCCGGCGCGCTCGCCGGCGCGCAAACGGCGGCTGTAACCAGGCCGTGATACCGGTGTAAACTTCCGGGTTCGCGCGCATCCGGACACCCCGCCGCCGTGGCATATTTCGAGCACCCTGGTCGGATGCCCGGCCCGGCTTGATTGTGCAAAGATCGGCCCGACTGTCCGCTCGCGCCCCGCCCGCAGGAAGCAGTCCGCATGTCATTTCCATTGCGTTGCACGTCGCTGAAGCCGCTGGCCCTGATCGCCTTCAGCGTTATGCTGGCCGGCTGCTCCATCGCCAAGCCGCGTACCGACGATCCGTGGGAGCGCTGGAACCGCAAGGCCTACGCGTTCAACGAGACCGCCGACCGCGCCGTGATCCGCCCGGTCGCCGTCGGCTACCGCAAGGTCACCACCCCGAACATGCGCCGCGTGCTGAGCAACTTCTTCAGCAACCTGCGCCTGCCGATCACGATGGTGAACAACCTGCTGCAGGGCCGTCCGAAGGACTTCACCCGCAGCACCGGCCGCCTGCTCGTCAACACCACCCTGGGCCTGGTCGGCTTCTTCGACCCGGCCAGCCAGATGGGCCTGAAACTGCAGGAGCAGGACTTCGGCACCACCCTGGCCAAATGGGGCGTGCCCGACGGCCCCTACCTCGTGCTGCCGCTGCTCGGTTCGACCACGGCCCGCGACGTATTTCGCTTCCCGGTCGACCGCTTCTTCGATCCGCTGGCCTGGTACGCCAGCGATCGCAACCTGCAATACAAGGCCCAGTACATGCCGACCTGGCTGTTCCTGGTGACCCTGCGCTCGCGCGGCATCGACGCCGAGGGTCTGCTCGAAGGCGTCTACGACCCGTACGTGTTCTACCGCGACGCTTATCGCCAGCAGCGGGTCTACCAGATCTACGACGGCAACCCGCCGGTGGAGGTCATCGAACAGCTGCAGGGCGTCGGCGACGATTTCGATCCCGACGAGCTGCTGCGCGAACAGCAGCAGTACGAGAAGAACAAGGCCGGCAACGAGCACCAGGCCACGACGCCCTGATCCGGACCACGGCGTTCTCCGGCACGGTGCCGGGCGCCGATCTCCCGGCCGACGCCCGGAAAGTACCGACGCCGGCCCCGGCCGACACAGCCATGAAAAAGGCCAGCCGCCGGCAACGCCGGCGGCTGGCCTGATCACGACGCAGGCCGGCAGACCGCGACTGCAGTACCGCCGCCTCTCGCCCGGTCCATCCTCAGGGCTTAGGCGCCGGCCACAGCGAACGCTGCAGTTCCTGCTGCGCGCGCTCGTAGTCGTCTGCCCGGAAGCGTTCGCGCAGTTCCTTCGTGCCGTCGAGGAAACGCTGCACCACCTCGTGCGGCAGTTCGCTGGCGGTAGTGGTTCCGGACTCGGGATCGCCGATCGGCGTCACGAAGCTCTCGAACTTCTGCGCGCAGACATGGCACCCCTCGATGCTGGTGATGCCTCCTCCCGTCGCGATGCCTTCGTCCAGTTTCTGCTGGCATTTGAGCATCGTGGCTTCCATGACGCCCCAGCCGGACTGTCCGCGCCAGATCTGGGCGCAATAGCGGCTGTACGGCAGGTTGCCGTTGACCGAGATCACATAGAACGCATTGCTCGAACCTGCCGCGGCCAGCAAGCCAAGCGCCAGCACCATCTTCGTCATCCGAATAGACATCATGTTCTCCCGTGATTGATTGACGCGTCCTTGCGACCGGACGCGGCGACGAACGCTAGGCACGGGGCCGCAGGCGCGCGAGCGAAATGCGGTGACGACATCGGGACGGCTGCGGATGCGATCGGGAACAGATCGCCCGGAACGCCCGCGGAATCCACCACAAAATCAAATAAAATCAATCAGATAATTGGATACATTCCCGTCACGGTCCCAATCCGCGCTGGCGTGCGGCGACGGCGTCGCTACGATCCGGCCACCACCACCGAGGAAACACGCCGATGATTTCGACCCGCCTCGCCTTCGCGCTCGCCGCCGGCCTTGCCGGCTGCGGCAGTGCCGCGGCGCACAGCGAGCTCCACAGCGCAAACTGGTGCTCGACCGGAACCGTCGCGTACACCGGCGAAATCTTCTACACGGCCGATGAGCTCCACGCCGAATACAACCGACGCCAGCAGGACGCCCTGCGACGCTGCCTACAGGAGACCGGCAACCCGAACACCACCAGCGGCGGCGTCGGCACCTGCGGCGTGTTCGATCCGCCGTATGAAATGGCTGTGTCCATGGCCCGGGCGGCCTGCGGCGATCCCGGATCCACCACGCCGACCCCGGATAGCCCGGTCGTGGTCTTCATCGACGAGCCGCAGGCCTTCAACGACCCGGACCATCACCAGCTCTTCAACCTCGACAGCGGGCTGCACGGCATGTGCGGCATCTGCGTGAACAGCGGGCCCATCCCCGTGCCACGCGACCAGAACTGACGGCGTCAGGCCAGCGAACGGCGCTTGACCGCGTCCTGCACCTGCTCGAGCTTGCCCTTGAGCGCTTCGCGCTCGGCCGGTTCGAGCGGGCATTCGGTCAGCACGTAGTAGACCGTGCGCAGCACCTCGCGCCAGCGCGGCCGGCGCGGCAGCTTGGCCAGGCTCAGATAGCGCTCCAGCGCGCGCACGCGCAGCCGCCCCTCGTCGATCGTGATGCGCCAGATGCGGCTTTCGCTGGCCAGATCCATGCGCGTCTTGCCGGTGCTGCGCTCCCAGGCCGCGACCGAAGCCAGCATCAGCTCGACCAGGGCGCGCCGGTAGACGTCGCGCTCCTCGACGCTGTCCGCGTCGAGCGCAATGGCGTCGCCGCCGGGCGCGGCGGCGTCCACGGCGAAACTCAATACCGCAAGGCCGCTGCCGCCGCCGAGTGGCGCGAGCGTCGCGTCGTCGAGACCGGCGAGATCCAGCGCCACCCGCGCATCGCATTCGTCCATGTCGTCCAGCGCCGCGTCGAAGCGCGCGGCGTCATCGGGCGAGAGCAGCGTGCGCACATCGGTGCCGATCGTGCGATCGGCCGCCAGCGCCCAGCGCTGCGCCGCCGGCGCGTTCAGGGCGACGATGCTGCCGGCCGCATCGAGCGCGACGACCGCATACGCCGCATTGTCGAGCAGCGCCTGCAGCCGTCCGCGATCCAGCGCCAGCGCCGCGGCCTCCCGCCGATAGCGCTCGACCTCGTCGGCGAGCTGCGCCGCACGCACGGCCCGGCGCATGCGTTCGCGCTGGCGCCAGCGCCACACGGCCGCGACGATCAGCAGCAGGGCGACCAGCGCAGCGAGCACCGTTGCGCGCTGCATCGCCGCGCGGCGTTCGAGCTCCAAAGTGCGCAGGCGGTTCTCCGCATCCAGCGCGGCGATGCGCCGCTCTTTCTCGGCGACATCGAAGCGCACGCGCAGTTGTTCGAGGCGCCGGTCGTGTTCGCTCTTGAGCCGTTCGACATCGGCGTCGTGCCACGCCCGCCAGTCCTTGAGCGCCGTTGCGGAGTCGCCGCCGGCTTCGCTCGTCGCGGCAAGTTCGTGCAGCAGGTCGATGCGCGCGTTGCGGTCGTCGTGCGCACGGTCGAGCGCCGCGCGCAGCAGTTCGCGCACGCCGTCGAGGCGCCCCGACACGCGCAGCAGGCGCGCGCGCTGCGCGACGAGCGCCGGCGGCTCGGGCTGCCCGAGCTGGCGCGCGAGCGCGGCACCGCGCTCGGCCTGCGCCGCCGCCGCGTCGGTGTCGCCGGCATCGAGCGCCGCGCGCACGAGCAGCGCCGCCAGACGCAACTGGTCGCCGGCGCCTCCGGCGCGCGCATAGTCGGCCGCCGCCTGCGCATACAGGCGAGCGGATGCCACGCTGTCGCCGGCTTCGGCCGCGAGCAGCCCCAGGCCTTCGCGCGCATGCGCCGCGTCGAGCGTACGGCCGCCGGCTTCGAACGCCGCCAGTGCTTCGCCGTAGCGCTGGCGCGCCGAGTCGGCGTCGTCGAGTTCGCGATAGACGTCGCCGAGATTGTTCAGCAGCGCGCCCAGTGCCTCGTCGCCGGCGGCGCGCTTGCGTTGGAGGCTGGCCAGGAAGGCTTCGAGCGCGCCGTGCAGGTCGCCGGTGCGACGCAGCGCGATGCCGATGTCGTTCCAGCTCTGCCCTTGCGCGCGCGCGTCGCCGTGCGCGGTCGCGAGCGCCAGCGCGGCGCGGAACGGCGTCAGCGACTCGGCGATCTGTCCCTGGCGATAGGCGAGCATGCCGCGCCGCCGCGCGAGGCGGAACTGCGATTCCCAGGCGTTCGCGCCGGGCAGTACGGCCACACGATCGAGCGTGTGCGCCGCGGCCGCATAGTCGCCGAGCGCGAGTTCCGCGTCGCTGCGCCGCGCGAGCGCGTCTTCGGCAGCGCGCGCATCATTGCGCGCTGCCGCCGCGGCGTAGGCGCTTTCGCACAGTGCTATCGCCGAACGCGGCTGCTGCTGGATCTGCTCGCGGCAGCGCTCGTCATCGTCAGCGGCCCGCGCGCAGCCGGCGCCGGCAAACAGGGCGGCGAGCACGAACAGGCGGAGCGCGATGCGGCGCACTGCCGACGTCGGCAGCGCCGTGTCGCCGGCTGCCGCGCCGCAAGTCAATCAGGCGAAACCGAGCAGGCCGTCGACTTCGGCGAGCTGCGCCAGCGCGCGCAGGCTTTCGGGCGCACGGACGATGCGCAGCGCGCCGCCGCGCCGGCGCGCGTCGCCGGCCAGCGCGAGCAGTACCGCGAGACCGGCACTGTCGGCTTCCGCAATGCCGGCGAGATCGAGCGTCGCATCGCCGCGCTGCAGGTGCTTGCGGCACGCCGCGAGCGCCGCGGCGGCCGTCGCGAACGTGAACGAGCCGGACGCAGCGAGCGTGTCCGGCGCCGCCACGGTCACCGCGAACGAGGCCGCGGTACTCACTTGGCGTTCTTTTCCAGGCTTTCGAGCGCCTTGTCGCCCTGGGTTTCCAGGCGCGTGATCAGCTCGTCCAGGCTGGACTTGGCAATTTCCGCCGAGACCTGGTTGCGGTAGTTGGTCACGTAGGAAATGCCTTCGATGATGACGTCGTAGGCCTTCCACTCGCCGTCCCTGGTCTTGCGGAACGCATAGTCGACCGGCACGCGCTTGCCGTCGTCGAGGATGACTTCGGTGCGCACGAGCGAACGCTTGTCGTTGAGCTCGCCCTTGTACGGCGAGATGTCGATGCGGCCGCGCGTGTAGTTGAGCAGGCCTTCCGCATAGCGGTGGGCGATGGAGTTGTAGAAGGCCTTGGCGAAGCGTGTGCGCTGTTCCGGGGTCGCGCTCCGGGCATTCTGGCCGAGCACGAGAATGGACGCATAGTCGATGTCGAAATGCGGCAGGACGATGCCGTCGATGAGCTTGATCAGCTTGTCGCGGTCGTTGCGCAGCTCTTCCTTGCGCCCTTCCAGTGCCTTGCCGAGGTCGTCGGCGATGCCCTGCACCACGGCGTTCGGATCGGCCTGCACGGCCTGGACTGCAGGCAGCGCCAGCAGCGACAGGACAACGAGCAGCAGCAGTTTGCGCAGAACACTCATGGGTCTACCTCAATGAGTCTCGGATTCGGGAGTTGCGGGCTTGGCGGCCGCGGCCGGCTTGCTGCCGGGCGCATCGCCGCCGCCGACCAGGTATTTGCCGATCAGCTCTTCGAGCTGCATGGAGCTCTGGGTCAGGATGATCTCGTCGCCGTCCTTGAACATCTCCGGCGACCCGCCCGGCTTCAGCGCAACGTACTGATCGCCCAGTAAACCACTGGTGAACACGGCCGCCGCCGAATCGTCGGGCAACTGGTTGTAACTGTTGTCGATCGCCAGGGTGACCAGCGCCTCGAGGCGGTCCGGCTCCAGCTGGATGCCGCTGACGCTGCCGATGCGCACGCCGGCGATCTTCACCGGCGCACGCAGCTTGAGCTGGCCGACATTGGTGAAGCGCGCCTTCAGCGCATACGTCGGGCCCTGCCGATAGTTGGCGAGGCTGGTGGTCTGCGTCGCGAGATAGGCGAGCGCGGCAAAGCCCAGCAGGATGAAAAGGCCGGTACCGATCTGGTGGGAACGTCGTTGGGTCATGGCATCACTCGCCGCATCACATCAGGAACGCCGTCATCAGGAAATCGATGGCGAGGGTAAGAATCGAGGAATAGACCACCGTGCGCGTCGTCGCGTAGGCCACGCCTTCGCTGGTCGGTGCGGTGGAATAGCCCTGGAAGGTCGCGACCAGGGTGACGATGGCGCCGAACACGGCGCTCTTCCAGACACCGTTCATGACGTCGGTCCAGACGTCGACGGCGCCGGTCATGTTGGACCAGAACGTGCCGTTGTCCAGGCCCAGCCAGCTGACCGCGACCATGTGCGAGCCGAGGATGGCCATCGCGTTGAAGACGCTCGCGAGCAGCGGCATCGCAATGATGCCGGCGAGGAAGCGCGGCGCGACCACGTAGGCCAGGGGATCGACCGCCATCATCTCCATGGCTGCCAGCTGGTCGGTCGCACGCATCAGGCCGATCTCGGCCGTGATCGAGGTGCCCGCGCGGCCGGCGAACAGCAGCGCGGTGACGACCGGGCCGAGCTCGCGGTACAGCGCGATCGCGACGACCGTGCCGACCGACGCCGTACTGCCGAAGCGCGACAGCACGTCGTAGAGCTGCAGGCCGAGGACCAGGCCGATGAACAGGCCGCAGGTCACGATGATGACGAGGCTCATCGCGCCGACGAAGAAGATCTGGCGCACGGTCTCGGTGAAATAGCGCAGGCTGCGCGGCACGGCCGCGAGGATCTGCAGCAGGAACAAGCCCAACGCGCCTATCTGCGCGAGGCCGTCGCCGATCAGGCTGCCGCGGGCGGGTTTGTCGCTCATGCCTTCACCTGCACGAAACCGAGATCGACCGCGTAGTCGCGCGCCGGATAATGGAACGGCACCGGCCCGTCGGCCTCGCCGCCGAAGAACTGGCGCGTCCAGTCGGTATCGCCGCGCACCAGCTCATCGGGCATGCCGTGGGCGGCGATCCTGCCGTCGGCGAGCAGGTAGATGTGATCGGCGACGCGGCGCACCGCCGACAACTCGTGAGCGACGACGATGCTGGTCAGGCCCAAGGTATGGTTCAGCACGCGGATCAGCTTGAGCACCTGGTTCAGCGCGATCGGATCGAGACCGACGAACGGTTCGTCGTAGATCAGCAGCATCGGATCGCGCACGATGGCGCGAGCCAGCGCGACGCGGCGCGCCATGCCGCCGGACAGTTCCGCGGGCATCAGATCGGCCGCGCCGCGCAGGCCGACAGCCTGCAGCTTCGGCAGCACGATGTTGCGGATCAGCTCTTCGGGCAGGCGCGCATGCTGGCGCAGCGGGAAGGCGACATTCTCGAACACGCTGAAATCGGTCAGCAGGGCCGAGTTCTGGAACAGATAGCCGATGCGCTCGCGCAGTTCGAACAGGCCGTTGCGGTCCAGCCGCGCGAGGTCGTGCCCGTCGACGGCGATCTCGCCGGCATCCGGCACGAGCTGGCCGGTGATATGACGCAGCAGCGTGGTCTTGCCGGTGCCGCTGGGGCCCATGACAGCGGTGACGCGACCGCGCGGTATGTCGAGGTCGACGCCGTCGAAAATCACTTTTGCGCCCAGCCGCGTGCGCAGGCCGCGGATGCGCACGAGCGCATCAGGTGACGATGTGGAAACTTCGCTCATCGAGGGCCCGGCGGAATTCGGTCGGAGTATGCCGCGCTGACTTATAAGCCATGCCCGGCGGCGGCGGAAGCGGGCGCATTCAGTCCGGTTTCAGCAGGTCGGCGATCTGCGCTTCGTGGCGCGCGAGCTGTTTTTCGCTGCGCAGGCGCTGGCTGGTCACGATGGCCTGCAGTTCCGCCAGCGCGGTCGCGAAATCGTCGTTGACGATGATGTAGTCGAACTCGCGGCAATGGATCATCTCGGCGCGGGCCTCGGCCGTGCGCCGGGCGATCACCGCCTCGCTGTCCGAGCCGCGCGAACGCAGCCGGCGCAGCAGCTCCTCGCGCGACGGCGGCAGGATGAAGATGCTGACGCAGGGCAACTTCTCGCGCACCTGCTTGGCGCCCTGCCAGTCGATCTCCAGCAACACGTCATGACCGGCGGCGAAGCGTTCGGCGACGGTCGCGCGCGAGGTGCCGTACAGATTGCCGAACACCTCGGCGTGTTCGAGAAACGCGCCCTTGCTGATCAGCAGCTCGAACTCGGCGCGCTTGACGAAGTGGTAGTGGGTGCCGTCCTTGTCGTTGGGCCGCGGCGGCCGTGTCGTATGCGAGATCGACAGCACGATGCCGGGCTCGCGCTCGAGCAGGGCGTTGACCAGGCTGGACTTGCCCGCGCCCGAGGGCGCCGCGACGATGAACAAGGTGCCGGACATCGCGATTTACCCGATGCCCAGCGCCTGCCCCGGAGAGCAGAGCACAACCGATTGATCCAGCATGTTTTTCCCTTGGCTCGTCGAGCGACCCCGGATGACGTCCCGGGTTCCGGCCGGGCGGCGGCCCACCGCGGCGGGCCGGGGAGTCTAGCAGAGCCGCCGGATCTTCAAGAGACCGCCGCCGGAACGCTTCGCCGGCCCGCTGCCGGCAATCCCGTCCAGGGCACCTCGAAACACGTCGCGGCGCCCGCGGCACGGTTACGTGCCGTTCGCGATCGAGCGCGTAAGCGCCCGATCAGCGGAGACGAGTCCGGACCTGCGCCGGATTCGTCGACTCGGCAAACCGTCGGAACGACGGTTTGCCGAGCTTCCCTGCAACTGATCGGCTGCCTGCGAGCAGGCCGGTGCGCAGTCCGCAAACGGTCACGGGGCTCGGCGGGGACTGGCCGGAGCACGCCGAGTTCCCAGGCGACGAACCATCCCGCATAGTGCGGCCCGGCGTCCGCGGACGCCGGCGCATCGCGCTGTCAGCAGGACACGCATCCGCAGCGACGACCGTAACCCATGAAACATCAACGCAAGTGGAGACCGTCCGTGAGCAAGCGATCCGTTCCGGCGACCTGCCTCGCAGCCGCATTCGCCGTGACGGCCGTTCCGGCAGCGCACGCGCAGCAATGGCTGGTCAACAGCGCGATCCAGAACCAGATCGTCGAAACGGCCATCTGCGACAGCGCACTGAAGAAACACCAGAAACTGCCGGACATCTGCGCCAGGTATTCGAAATACGCCTCCGGCGCAGCGACGAACGCAACGGCGCCGAAACCCGCCGCGAGCTCGGCGAAATTCTCGCCGGTCGCCGGCGACGACTCGCTGCAGAAACTCGCCGACAGCCTCGGCAGCGATGCGCAGGAGCGGCAGCAGATGCTGCAGCTCATCGGTGCGGGCAAGCAGCTGTTCGAACAGAAATACGCCGGCAAGGGCTGGAACGACAACGTCGCCGGCGCGCTGGCATTCTTCATCATCGCCACGAGCACGATATACGCCGACCGGGAACCGACGGCCGCCGCGCAGGACAACCTGTTCGCCGCGCTCGAATCGACCTTGGCGCAGTCGCCGGAGCTGGTCAAAGCCTCGGCCCAGGAAAAGACCGCGCTGTACAACTCGCTGACCGCCTGCGCCGGCCTGCAGCTGCTGTTCTATATCGACGGCAAGCAGCAGGGCAACGCGGCGGAGATCGGCAAAGCCAAGGAGATGGCCGCGGGCTTCAGCAGGAAACTGCTGAACGTCGAACCGCAGGCGCTGGCGGCGATGCTGTAGCTGCGCACGACGCCGCGAAGCCAGGCCCGCGAGCGGCGTCCTGCTGCCGATCGCGCAAATTGCGCGAGTGCGCTGCCGGCGTCACGCATGCGGCCGGCCCGCCGCCGCGACGCCGGCCGCAAACCAGCCGACGGCGAAGGCGCGGGCGGCTCGAGAACAATTGATAAAAATAGATACTGCCCGATGCATCACTGGGTTCGCGCATACCGGCTCGGCGACTGCCCCACGTGCCGCGAGAACGCCACGCTGAACGCGCTGCCCGATCCGTAGCCGACGCGCTCGGCCACTTCCGTCACGGTCAATCCGTCGCGCCGCAGCAGGCCCTTGGCAATTTCCATGCGCCAGGACAGCAGGTACTCCATCGGCGCCATGCCGACCTTGCGCAGGAAGCGTTCGAAGAAGCTGGAACGCGACAACGCGGCGGCCTTGGCCATCTCGCTGACGGTCCAGGCGTGATCGACCCGGGCGTGAATCCGCGTCAGCGCCACCGCCAGCCGCTCGTCGCCGAGGCCGCGCAGCAGACCCGGCGGCGCGTTGCGGGACGTCGTCGAGCGCAGGGCTTCGATGAGCAGCATGTCGACGAGCCGGGACAACATGATCTCGCTGCCGGGCTTGCCGTCCGCCGATTCCTCGCCGACCAGCTTCACGAGCTGCGACAGCCGTGCGGAGCCCTGGACATGCACCACGGTCGGCAGCAGGGACACCAGCAGCGCCGGGTCCGATTCCTCGAACAGGAAGGAGCCGCCGAGCGAGCGCATGTCCGGCACGCCGGTCTGCTCGCCGTAGCGGACTTCGCCGCGCGTCTCCAGCAGGGAGTTCGGATCGAGATGGACCGGCGGCGCGGGCGCTTCGCTCGAAATCGTGAATGGCGGCGTCGTCGGCAGCAGCACGAAATCTCCCGCCTGGATCGTGACCGGCTCGTGCCCATCCACGGACAGGCGGGAACGTCCTTCGAGCACGATGCAAAAGCTGGGCTGACCGAATTCCGAAAAGCGGACGGCCCAGTTGCCCTTGCCGCTGATGACGTTGGCGAACACCGCACGCGGGTGCAGAAGCCGGATGACCTGGGACAGTGGATCGCTCATATCCGGACTCTCGCTAAAATCATTCGGACTATAAGCCATCGAAGATCCTGATTCTGCACCGTATCGTTTGCCCCGAGTCAACCCACCACTCGGAGCCGACATGAAAACCGTACTGATCACCGGCTGTTCCTCGGGCTACGGCCTGGAGACCGCCCGCCACTTCCTCGCGCAGGGCTGGAACGTCGTCGCGACGATGCGCGATCCGCGACACGACTTGCTGCCGGCGGCGGGCAACCTGCGCATCCTCGCGCTGGACGTCACGCAGCCGCAGAGCATCGAGCAGGCCCTGGCCGCAGCCGGTCCCGTCGACGTACTGGTCAACAACGCGGGCCTGGGCCTGTTCGGCGCATTCGAAGCCACGCCGATGTCGACCGTGCGCGAGATCTTCGAGACCAACACGTTCGGCACGATGGCGATGTGCCGGGCGGCCATTCCGGGATTCCGCGAGCGCGGCGGCGGCACGATCGTGAACGTCACCTCCAGCGCCACGCTCGCGCCGTTCCCGCTGGTCGCCGCCTACTCGGCCAGCAAGACGGCGATCGAAGGATTCACCGCTTCGCTGAAATTCGAACTCGAAGCCTTCGATGTGCGCGTCAAGCTCGTCGAGCCGGGCTACGGTCCGTCCACGCGCTTCACCGCGAACGGCCAGCAGCGCATGCAGGGGCTGATCCCGGAAGCCTACGAGCCTTTTGCCCGCCGCGTGTTCGCCGGCTACGAGCAGATCCGCGCCGTGACCCATCCGGCCGACGTCGCCGAAGGCGTCTGGCGCGCGGCGAACGACGGCTCGGACCGGCTGCGCTTCGCCGCGGGCGCCGACGCCGTCGCACTGGTGCAGGCTGCATAGTTCGCAAGCCTCCGAGCGACGGGCGGAAAATGACGCCAGCTGCGGTTCGCGAAGCATCGCGGGGATGCCATGGCATTCCCGCGGAATTCCTACTCGATGTTCTGCACCTGCTCGCGCATCTGCTCGATCAGCACCTTGAGCTCGACCGCGGCCTGGGTCGTGCGCTGGTCGACGGACTTGGAGCCGAGCGTATTCGCCTCGCGATTGAATTCCTGCATCAGGAAGTCGAGGCGGCGGCCGTTCGCGTCGCTGAGCTTGAGGATGCGGCGCGCTTCGGCCAGATGCGCGCTGAGGCGGTCGAGTTCCTCGTCGACGTCGATGCGCGAGAGCTGCAGCACGAGTTCCTGCTCCAGCCGCGTCGCGTCGGTGCCCTGGCGGAAGTCGGCGAGTTTGGTTTCGAGCTTCTGGCGCAGTGCCGCGCGGATCTCCGGCAGCCAGCCGCGCACCCGGACGACGATCGCGGCGATGCCGTCGAGGCGCTCGGCAATGAAGCCGGCCAGACGCTCGCCTTCGCGCAGCCGCGTGGCGACCATGTCGTCGAGTGCCTGGTCCAGCAGGGCCAGTGCGTCGGCATGCAGCTCGCTCTGGTCGACGTCGGGCTTGACCAGCACGCCATCGACGCCGAGCAGGCCGACGAAATCGGTGGTGAGCCCTGGAAAGCGCGGCGCCAGCTGCGCGGCGGCCTGGGCCAGCTGGCCCAAAAGCACGTCATTGAGCTGCAGCCCGGTCGTCGCCGCGCCGTTGCTGCGCAGGCGCATGCCCAGATCGACCTTGCCGCGCGTGAGCTTGTTCGCGACGCGTTCGCGCATCTGCGATTCCAGCGCGCGCAGCTCTTCGGGCAGGCGCGGGCTCAGCTCCAGGTATCGGTGGTTGACCGAACGCAGTTCGCAGGACAACAGGCCGAGCGGGGTCGTGCTCTCGGCGCAGGCATACGCGGTCATGCTGCGGATCATGGCGGTCCCGGTCGGGAAAAGGGCGGCAATGGTAAACTCGCCGCCCGCTTTCCCCAAGCTTCGGCCGATCAGGTGTCCGCAGCCGAGCTCCCCGCCCTGGCTGCCGGCGCCCTGTCCCGACCCCGCGTTCGGCGGCAAGCACGGCCCCCGTTCGGGCCGACCTCCGAAACCGAATTCCGACCGTCCAGAGATTTCCAATGAGCTCCTTCCAGCGCCCCTCGGGCCGCGCGCCCGACCAGTTGCGCCCGCTGTCCCTGCAACGCCGTTTCACCTGCCATGCCGAAGGATCCGTGCTGATCGCCTGCGGCGACACGCGCGTGCTTTGCACCGCCAGCGTCGAGGAAAAAGTGCCGCCGTTCCTGCGCGGCAAGGGCGAGGGCTGGGTCACCGCCGAATACGGCATGCTGCCGCGCGCGACCAAGGAGCGCACCCAGCGCGAGGCCGCCCGCGGCGGCCAGGGCGGCCGCACCATGGAAATCCAGCGACTGATCGGCCGCAGCCTGCGCGCCTGCGTCGACCGCGCCGCGCTCGGCGAACGCACGATCACCCTGGACTGCGACGTGCTGCAGGCCGACGGCGGCACACGCTGCGCGGCGATCACCGGCGCCTACGTCGCGCTCGTCGATGCGATCCGTTCGCTGCAGGCGCGCAAGCTGATCAAGAAGGACCCGATCTTCGGCGCGATCGCCGCGGTCTCGGTCGGCATCGTCAAGGGCGTGCCGGTGCTCGACCTCGACTACGCCGAAGACGCCAACTGCGACACCGACATGAACGTCGTCATGAACGACGGCGGCGGCTTCATCGAGCTGCAGGGCACGGCCGAAGGCCATGCATTCCGCGCCGAAGAGCTGCAGACCATGCTCGGCCTGGCCGGCAAGGGCGTGGCCGAGCTGATCGCCGCGCAGCGCGCGGCGCTGGCGGATTGACGGCCGCCGCCATGCGCAGCGTGGTCCTCGCCAGCGGCAACCGCGGCAAGCTCGCCGAATTCGGCGCGATGCTGGCCGCGCTCGATCTCGACGTGCTGCCGCAGACCCGCTTCGGCGTCACCGATGCGGCGGAAACCGGCCTGACCTTCATCGAGAACGCGCTGATCAAGGCGCGCCACGCGGCGCGGGCCACCGGCCTGGCCGCCCTGGCCGACGACTCCGGCCTCTGCGTCGATGCACTGGCCGGTGCGCCGGGCCTGTATTCGGCGCGCTATGCCGGCCGCCACGGCGACGACGCGGCGAACAACGCGCGCCTGCTCGCCGAGCTGGCCAGCATGCCCGACGACCGGCGCGGCGCGTATTTCTACTGCTGTCTCGTGCTGCTGCGCCATGCCGAGGATCCGTCGCCGCTGATCGCCGAAGGCCGCTGGTACGGCCGCGTGCTGCGTGCGCCGCGCGGCGCCGGCGGCTTCGGCTACGACCCGCTGTTCCTGCCCGAAGGCCTGACCGTATCGGCGGCACAGCTGGATGACGCCAGCAAGAACCGCCTGAGCCACCGCGGCCTGGCGCTGCAGGCGCTGCTGCAGCGTCTGCGCGACGAGCGCCTCCACCACGCCATCCTGCCGTGATCGCGCCGCCGCTCGCGCTGTACGTACACATCCCCTGGTGCGTGCGCAAATGCCCGTACTGCGATTTCAATTCGCATACGGCGCCCCAGGGCCTGCCCGAGACGGACTACGTCGCCGCGCTGATGGCCGATCTGGACCGGGATCTCGCCGACTACGCGACCGCGCTGGCCGGCCGGCCGCTGGTCAGCCTGTTCTTCGGCGGCGGCACGCCGAGTCTGTTTTCGCCCGCGGCAATCGGCGCGATCCTCGACGGCGTACACGCGCGGCTGGCCTTCGCCGAGACGGCAGAGATCACTCTGGAAACGAATCCCGGCACGGTGGAACACGGCCGTTTCGAGGACTACCGCCGCGCCGGCGTCAACCGCCTGAGTTTCGGCGTGCAGAGTTTCGACGACGCCAAGCTCGCACGCCTCGGCCGCATCCACAGTGCCGCCGAAGTGCGCAATGCGGTCGAGCTCGCGCGCGCGGCCGGCTACGACAATTTCAATCTCGACCTGATGTACGCGTTGCCCGGGCAGACCCTGGCCCAGGCCCTGGCCGACGTCGACGCGGCTCTCGCATTGCAACCGGCACATATCTCGCACTACCAGCTCACCCTGGAGCCGAACACGGCTTTCGCCCACGCGCCGCCGCCGCTGCCCGACGACGATCTGGCCTGGGACATGCAGGAAGCCTGTCAGCAGCGCCTGGCCGCGGCCGGCTTCGAACACTACGAGACTTCGGCCTATGCGCAGCCGGGCCGGCGCAGCCTGCACAACCTGAATTACTGGCAGTTCGGCGACTATCTCGGCATCGGCGCCGGCGCTCACGCCAAGATCAGCGACGCGGCCGGCGGCGGCGCGCGGCGGCGCTGGAAGATCCGCGCGCCCAAGGCCTATCTGAGCCATGCCGGCACGCCGCGCGGCATCGGCGCCGACGAGGCGATCGCGCCGGAACAGCTGCCGTTCGAGTTCATGCTCAACGCGCTGCGCCTGGAACAGGGCTATCCGCGCGCATTGTTCGCCGAGCGCAGCGGCCTGGCGGAAACGACCATCGCCGCGGCGCTGGAGCAGGCGCAGCAGCGCGGCTGGTTGCAGGTCGACAGCGGGCGCGTGCGCCCGACCGATCTCGGCAAGCGCTTCCTCAACGACGTGATCGGCCTGTTCCTGCCGTGAAGCCGGCGCTGCAGCGGCCCGCTTGACGCCGACACGTCGCCGCCCTACCTGTAGGGCGGGCGCTGCCGGCGCCCGACCCGTGACCGGAGGCCGCATGCTCGAACTCGAATACGTCCGCCTGCACTGCCCGTACTGCGGCGAGTCCTTCGACAGCAGCGTCGACCTGTCTGCCGGCGACCAGGTCTACGTCGAGGACTGCGCGGTCTGCTGCCGGCCGATCACGGTCAGCGTGCGCGTGGATGCCGACGGCCTGCTCGGCGACGTGACCACGCGCCGCGACCAGGACTGAAAACCCGGGCCTGCCCCCAGGACTGAAAACAAAGTTTACGAGCGCGGAATCCGTCGACTTCGCCACGGACGACGGCCGGGCATACAATCTGCCCACCGGAAAATCAGGGGCCGGTTATGCAATCCATGGATCTGGCAGCGGCGCCACGGCCGAACGATGACGTTCGCCTGATCAGCCTCAGTGCGCGGCCCGCGCTGCCGACACGCGTACGCAGTGTGCTCGAAGGCGTGCTGGCCCTGACCGGCGGCCTGGTCGAGCGCTGGATTTCGCTGAGCCTCAACGAACACGAGCAGCAGCTGTTCAAGCTCGCCGAGAAGGCCCGCAGCAGCAACGAGCAGCACGCCGTGTTCGAGTCATTGCGCGAGGTCAAGCGCGGCCGCGCCGACGTCGCGCCGCGCTTCATGCTGTTCCTCGAATCGGCGCTGGCCGGGCTCGACGCAAAACCCGCCACTCCCGCTTCGCCCAGGCGCTTCCAGGAGCTGGCCCTGGTCGAAACCCGCGATCTCGAAGAATCCATCGCGCTGCAGGAGATGACGGCCAAGGCCGAGATCCGCCACAGCCAGGCGCTGTACGCGCTGGGCCACCGCTTCGGCGTACTGGCCGGCGCGCCGGCGCTGGACGCCGAAAGCCTGCCGCTGGGTCCGCAGCGCCTCGGCGCGGCGCTGCGCTACGCGACGGCCTGCCTGAGCCTGACCATCGAGCATCGCCTGCTGCTGTATCGCCAGTTCGACCGCCTCGGCATGGCCGAAGCCGGCGTGCTGTTCGGCGCGGTCAACGACTATCTCGCCGAAAAACGCATCCTGCGCCATCTGCAGACCGCGCCGCGCTACGGCGCGCCGGCACCGACTTCGGCACCGGCGACAGCCGCCGCGGCCGACGATGCCGGCAGGGCATCGCCGCCGAACGACGCCGACACGACGGCAACGGCGACCGCTGCCGCGGCAGACGCCGCCGCCGTGCAGACGCCGGCCATGGCGGCATCCGCTGCAACCGGCGGCGGCGCCGGTGACGACCCGCGCGACGCCGAACTGTTCGACACCTTGCGCGAACTGCTGGCCGGCCGGCGCAATGGGGCGCCGGCAACGACCGGCAGCAGCGCCGTCCTGTCGGACTATGTCGCGACCGGCGAGGATCTGCAGGCCGTGCTCGGCAGCCTGCAGAGCCGCCCGGCCACACCGCTCGTGCTCGGCGGGCGCGTGGTCCAGCGCAGCGTCGCGCACCTGCGGCAGGATCTGCTGAACCAGTTGCGCCAGTTCACGCCGGACGGACGGCCGCCGCGGCTCAGCGAGGTCGACGCCGACACGCTCGACCTCGTCGGCATGCTGTTCGATTTCATCGCCAGGGACATGCGGCCGACCAGCGCGACCCAGGCGCTGATGACCAAGCTGCAGGTGCCGGTGCTGCGCGTCGCGCTGCGCGACAAGAATTTCTTCACCCGGCGCAACCATCCGGCGCGCCAGCTGCTCAACGCCGTGGCCGAGACCGGCCAGTACTGGATCGACGACAGCGACGGCGATGCCGATCGCATGCTGGTCGAGAAGATGCAGCTCGTCGTCGATCGCGTCGGCAGCGAGTTCGACGGCCGCGAAGAACTGTTCGACGAGCTGCTGACCGACCTGAGCCGGCACATGGGCACCCTGGCGCGCAAGGCCGAAGTCGCCGAGCGCCGCCACATCGATGCGGCCAAGGGGCGCGAACGTCTCGAGGTCGCGCGCGAGGGCGCGGTGCAGGCCGTCAGCGGACGGCTGCACGAGCGCAAGGTGCCCCGTCTCGTACGCGCGCTGCTGGAACAGGCCTGGACCGACGTGCTCGCGCTGACCATCCTGCGTCAGGGCGAGGATTCGGACGCTTATCGGCGCCGGCTCGCCGTGGTCGATCGTCTCGTCGCCGGCACTGCCACCGACGACGCCGAGCTGCGCGGCGAGATCGAACAGGGGCTAGGCCAGGTCGGTTTCCACGGCGACGACGTGCAGAGCATGCTGCTGCAGCTCCTCGACGGCGGCGAGGCGAACAAGGACGACAGCACCGCCAGCCGCACCGAACTCGCGCTCAAGCTCAAGAACAAGGCCCGCCTCGGCGAGGAATCGTCGCCCGCCGAACCGGTCCGCGCACCGGCGACGCTTGCGGCGGCAGCGCCGCCCGGGTCCGCTGCGCCCACCGCCACGGCACCTGCATCCGTGGCCGCAACACCCGCGTCCGCTCCGGCCGGTCCGCCGGCGCTGAACGCCGAGGAACGGCAGACTCTCGAACGCCTGAAGACCTTGCCCTACGGCACCTGGTTCGAGTTCGTCGTCAACCAGCAGGGCGACACGGTGCGGCGCAAGCTGTCCTGGTTCTCGACCCTGACCGGCCGCTGCCTGTTCGTGAACCAGCGCGGCGCGCGCACCGACGAGCGCAGCCTGCAGCAACTGGCCCGCGACATCGCGCGCGGGCAGGCGCATATCGTCGTCGAGCGGCACGACTCGCTGATCGACCGCGCCTGGTCGGCCATCGTCGGCACCTTGCGCCAGTTCTCCGGCAAGCCCGCGCCCCAGCCTGCCACCTGAGGAATCCGCCATGGTCGAGCACCGCCGCGCGCCGCGCCGCCGCGTCGAGGAAGTCATCCAGGTCACCAACGCGATCACCGGCGAGCCGGCCGGGCGCATCGGCAACCTGTCGATCGACGGCATGATGCTGGTCACCGAACGACCGGCGCGCGAGAACGCGCTGTACCAGTTCGCCTTCCAGCTGCCGGACGAACGCGGCCGGCCGCAACAGGTGGAGATCGGCATGCACGAGCAGTGGACCGAGGCGGCCAGCGTGCCGGGGCAGCACTGGGTCGGCCTGCGCTTCATCGACGTGAGTGCGGAAGATCAGGCGCTGGTCAAAGGCTGGCTTGACCGGAGCCGGCACGGCCGGGGCTGACCCGCCCATGCGCCGCCTCGCCGTGTTCGCCGCGCTGGCCGTCGCGCTGCTGCTCGGCGGAGCCTGGCTGTACCGGCAACAGCAGGCGCAGATCCCGCGCCGGGCCAGTTTCGTGATCTTCGGCGGACTGACCGAGGTCGAACTGCGCGGCGTGCCCGAGCCGGCCGCCGCGGCCGCGTTCGGCGCGGTCGGCGAAACCCTGCAACGCGACCAGCGCGCCTGGCATCCCTGGGAAATGAGCGATCTGCTGCGCCTGAACGCGGCGATCGCCCAGGGCGAGTCCTACCAGACCTCCGACGAACTCGCCGGCCTGCTGCGCGCGGCGCAGCGCGCCTATGTCGGCAGCGACGGCCTGTTCAATGCGGCCGTCGGCAGCCTCGTCGATCTCTGGGGTTTTCATACCAGCGACTACCCGATCACCGCGCCGCCGCCGCCCGACGGCAACATCGCCGCGATCCTCGCGATGCGGCCGCGCATGAGCGAACTGCGCATCGCCGACGACGGCACGGTGACATCGAGCAACCGCGCGATCCAGCTCGATCTGAACGGGCTGGCCGAAGGCTATGCGGCCGAACAGATCGCCGCCGTGCTGCACGAACGCGGCATCGCCGATGCATTGATCAATGTCGGCGGCGACGTGCTCGCGCTGGGCAGCGCCGGCGCGCGGGCCTGGCGCGTCGCGATCAGTTCACCGCAGCACCAAGCGCTGGCCGAGGTCGAACTGCAGGGCCACGAGGCGTTGTTCTCGTCGGGCAACTACAACAAGTTCCGCGAAGTCGAAGGCCGGCGCTGGGGCCATGTGCTCGATCCGCGCACCGGTCGCCCGGCCCGCGGCACTGCCGCGGTCAGCGTGATCCATGGCGACGCGGTCGTCGCCGACGTGGCGTCGACCACCCTGATGATTGCCGGCCCGACGGATCTCGTGCGCATCGCGCGCCGGCTTGGCGTGGCCTGCGTCGTGCTCGTCGCCGACGACGGCGCGATCTGGATCACCCCGGCCATGCAGCGCCGGCTGCGCTTCACGACAGCGCCGGCGCGACTGAGCGTGACCGAAGACATCGGCAACGACTGCAGCAGCGCGGCGCCGGTGGCCGCGCCGGCACCTCAGTAACGCAGCTTCACGAACGCCGACGGTCCGCTCAGGCGCACGTTCAGCACACCGTCGAAACTGCGCTTGTCGGCTTCCACGCGGATGCGTTGCGCGCCGTATTCAAACCCGACGCCGAGGTTGCGCCAGGGGAAGAATTCCAGGCCCAGCGACAGGTTGTAGATGTGCCCCGTCAGCGAGCCGTTGTTCTTTCGCACGCCGGCCACGTCGGCGTAGATGCGTGCCGAATCGCCGAGCGCATGACGCCAGCCGAGTTCGATCAGCGGCGCCCAGGCCGACGCGCTTTCGTGCAGATCCAGCAGCTGCACGCTGCCGTTGAGCGAGCCCTGGCCGGTGACGTTGCCGGCGACGCGGTAGTACCCGCCGCCCAACCCGAGTCCCCACACATCGCGGTCACCGACCGGCAGCCACCAGCGCCAGGCCACGCTCGCAAAATCCATGTCGAGCTTGCCGCGCACGTCGGCGTCGACCTCGAACGTGCTGCCGTCGTAGACGATGGAGCGGTCCAGCGTCTTGCGTGCGCTGCGGTGGAAGCGGTAGCCGTCGACCTCGATGCCCTGGCTGTCGCCGACAAGGAAGCCGAAACGCAGCCGGCCGACGACGCGATCCTTGGTCAGGCCGAAATCGTCCTCGAAGTTCACGTCGCTGCCGACCACGCCGTTGCCGCCGTCGATGCGCGCATCGGCATTGCTGTCGGCCTGATAGGCACCGGCGGATATATAGATGCGGTCGAGGGCGAGCGGCTTCTCGGCCCAGGCGGCCGGTGCGAGCACGGCGAGCAGCGCGGCCGGCAGTAGGCGTTTTGTCGTTGTCATTTCCGTACGTTCCTGATCAGCGTGAGCACAGGCCGACCTGCGGCCGGCGGCATTCTGACATGCCCGTGCCGGCGCCGCGTCCCGCGGCAGCACATCGCCGGCATCATGGCTTGCGCAGGCGTCGAAGACGCGTGAACTCGGAAAACTCCCATTGGCGCAGCGCCAGCATCAGGCTGAAGCCGTCGCGCTCGGCCAGCGGCAGGCGCGCGTCCTGGCGTGCGAGTTCGTCGAATTCCTGCGCGAGCCGTCCGAGCGCGGCCTTCATGCGCGTGCGCGAGCCCAGCGAGAGCATGCCGCTCAGAAAACGCAGTTCGTCGCCGATGCCGTCGAAGGCGCCGCGCAGGAATTCGCCGGCCACGCGAGCCAGGAAGAACTCGTGCACCGGCCCGTCCTTGCGCCAGGCGAAGTTGCGCGCGGTCAGCTTCTTGACCCGGCGCGGCGGCCGATAGTCGACGATGCCCAGTTCGTCCAGCTTCAGCAGCGCACTGACCAGGCGCGCCTCGTCGAACGCGTAGGTCGTCATGATCTCGGCGAGCTTCCACTCGTTGACGAGCAGGTAGGTCAGCAGGAGCAGCTGCGGATCGCGCACGAGCGCGCGCTCCTGCGCCTCGCTGAGCTCATGCAGCGCACCGGTTGCCTGGCCGCCGTCGACGAGATCGGACAGGCTCAGGTCCAGCACTTCGCAGATGCGGTCGAGCCGGCCCAGCGAGAAATCGCCGCGGCTCAGGTCGCGCTTGATCGTCGGCTCGCTCAAGCCCAGCAGCTCGGCCAGCTGGCGATAGGTCATGCCGCGCTGGCGCAGCACATGACGGATGTTGCGCACGAGGGTCTGGCCCGCACTCATGGCCCGTTCCGGTATCAGAATCCGATACCGCATCAGACAACAGGGATAAGCCCGCGCGCAAGAATTTGCGCCGGCGCCCGGCGCTGCGGCAGTCTCTGCGCGCCACTCAGTCACTGCGCAAGGATCGGCCGCATGAGCGTCATGGCGTCTTCCCTCGCGGCGCGGCCGACCGCCGTGCCGGCCGGCCTGCGGCCGTTGCGACTGCTCGGCAGCGGCGTGGCCGGAGCGCTGGAGGCGCTGCCGAGCAGCGCGATCGACGCGCGCCTGGGCCTGCCGGCCGGCAGCGTGGAGAAACGCAGCGGCGTGCGCGTGCGCGGCGTGGAAACCCGGCGCAGCGCCGCCGAACTCGGCGCCGCAGCGGCCCGCGAGGCGCTGGCCGCCGCCGCGCTGGAGCTGGCCGACGTCGATCTGCTGATGGCCGCGAGCGCGACCATGGACCAGGCCATGCCCTGCAATGCCGCGCTGATCCACCACGAGCTCGGCCCGGCCGCACGGGGCCTGCCGGCCTTCGACGTCGGCGCGAGCTGCCTGGGCTTCCTCGTCGCGCTGGACACGGCCGCCGCACTGATCGCCGCAGGACGCTACCGCCGCGTGCTGATCGTCGCTTCGGACATCGCGTCCTGCGGACTGGACTGGAGCCATCTCGAAGCCAGCGCGATCTTCGGCGACGGCGCCGCCGCATTCATCGTCGACGGCGGGAATTGCGCCACGACCGTGCCGGCGGGCCTGCTCGCCGCCGCGTTCGCGACCTACAGCGAAGGCGCGCATTTCTGCGAGATCCGCGGCGGCGGCTCGCGCTACCACCCCAGCCGCATCGACGAACCGTTCGCGCCGCTGGCCCGCTTCCGCATGGACGGCCAGGCCGTGTTCCGCCTGGCCGCACGCCATCTCGGCGACTTCATCGACGCGCTGCTGGCCCGCGCCGGACTGCAACGCGGCGCGATCGACCTGGTCGTGCCCCATCAGGCCAGCCGGCACGGCCTGGATTTCCTGCGGCGCCTGCTGCGCCTGCCGGCCGCGCGGATCGTCGACATCTTCGCCACCCACGGCAACCAGGTCGCCGCCTCGCTGCCGAGCGCGCTGCATGCAGCGCACGCCGGCGGACGCCTGCAGGCCGGCATGAACGTGCTGCTGATCGGCACCGGTGCCGGCGTCAGCCTGGGCGGCCTGGTGTTGCGGAGCTGAGCGATGACGGGAACCGCGCCGCGCATCGAAGTGCATCTGCTGCAGGTCGGCCAGTGCCGCCACCCCGAGTGGGTCACCCTGCGCGGCGGACGCTGGTCGGCGGCGGAATTTCCGGCGCTGAGCGCGCTGCTGATCCATCCCACGCGCGGCGCGCTGCTCTACGACACGGGCTATGCGACCCATTTCGACGCGGCGACCGCGCGCTTTCCGGAACGCCTGTACCGCTGGATCACGCCGGTACAGCTGGCGCCGGCGCAGACCCTGCAGCACCAGCTTGCCGCGCGCGGCATCGCGCTCGGCGACGTGAGCCGCGTGCTGATCTCGCATCTGCATGCGGACCATGTCGCCGGTCTGCGCGATCTGCCGAATGCGCGCTTCAGCGCGCTGCGCGCCGAGATCGCCGGACTGGCCGGCCTGTCGCGCCTGCGCGGATTGACCCAGGCGATATTGCCGGCGCTGCTGCCGGCGGATTTCGCCGCCCGGCTGGACTGTGCCGACGATGCACAGGGCATCGCGCTCGGACCGTTGTGGGCGCCGTTCGACCACGGCTACGACCTGCTCGGTGACCGCAGCCTGATCGGCGTGCCGCTGCCGGGCCACAGCCGCGCGCAGATGGGCGTGCTGCTGCGCGACCGCGACGACCGGCCGCTGCTGCTCGCCGCCGACGCCTGCTGGTCGGCGCGTGCCTGGCGCGAGCAGCGCATGCCGTCGCTGCTGGCGCGGCCGCTGATGCACAACTGGCACGCCTATCGCGCGACCCTGGCCGGCCTGCAGGCGGTTGCGCTGCGCCAGCCCGAACTGCTGATCGTGCCGTCGCATTGCGCCGAAACCTTGCGGGCCTATGCACGATCCACGGCGAGGGCGGCCGCATGAAGCGCATCCTGCTGACCGGCGCATCGGGCTTCATCGGCACGGCCCTGCTCGAACGCTTCGCCGGCCGCGCCGATCTGCACTGGCACGGCCTGGGCCGGCGCGCATTGGCGCAGGCGAACTACAGCGCGATCGATCTGTCTCGTCCGTTCGATCTGGATTTCCGCGCCGACGTCGTCATCCATGCGGCCGCGCGCTCCTCGCCCTGGGGCACGCGCGCCGACTACGAACGCCACAACGTGACCGCGACGCGCGAGCTGCTGGACTGGTGCCGCCGCAACGGCCTGCCGCGCGTGGTCTACGTGTCGTCGAGTTCGGTGTTCTACCGCGACCACGATCAGTTCGGCCTGACCGAGGACAGCCCGACAGGCCCGGCCTTCGTCAACGACTACGCCGCGACCAAGTATGCCGGCGAACGACTCGTCGCCGGTTACGAAGGCGCCTGGGTCATCGCCCGGCCGCGCGCGGTGTTCGGGCCCGGCGACACGGTTCTGTTTCCGCGCATCCTGCGCGCCGCGCGGCGCGGCCGCCTGCCGCTGATCGACACCGGCGGCGCACCGGCCGTCGGCGATCTGATCTACATCGAGACTCTGTGCGACTACCTGCTCGCGCTGGCTCTGCGCGACGACCTCGGCGGCAGCTACAACCTGACCAACAACGAGCCGGTCGCGATCCAGGATTTCCTGCTGACCGCGTTCGCGAAGCTCGGCCTGCCGCGGCCGCGGCGGCGCGTCTCGCTGCGCGTCGCGCGCGCGGCGGCGACGGCCGGCGAATGGCTCTACCGGCTGCTGCATCTGCCCGGCGAGCCGCCGATCACACGCTTCGGCGTCGGCGTGTTCACCCAGTCCAAGACCTTCGACGTGGCCCGCGCGCTGCGCGATCTCGGTCCGCCCTCGGTATCGCTGGCCGAGGGGGTGGACCGCTTCGTCGCCTGGCAGCGCGAACAATGCTGAGCCTCGCGCTCGCGCTGTGCCTGGCCTATGCAGCGCTGCTGCTGGTCAAGATCGTGCTGGCGCTGCGCCGCGGCGCGGCGCCGGACGGCACGGCCATCGCGCCGGTCACGACCGTGCTGCAAGCGATACTCGGCGGCGATCCGGCGCTGGCCGCCGTGCTCGAACGCAATCTGCTCGCACTGCCGCAGTGCCGCTTCCTGTGGCTGCTCGACACGGACGATGCGATCGGCCGCGAGGTCGCGCAGCGGCTGCGCGAGCGGCATGCGACGCTCGCCATCGAATGCCTGGTTCTGCCACCGGCGCCGGCCGGACACAATCCGAAGATGCACAAGCTCGCCCTCGCCGCTTCCCAGGTGGCCACGCCGCATCTGGTCGTGCTCGACGACGATACCGAGCTGCCGGCGGCGAGCCTGGCCGCGCTGCTGGCCGCGCTGGACGAAGCCGATCTCGCGACCGGCCTGCCCTGCTATCTCGACGACGGCCGCTTCGCCTCGCGCCTGCTGGCCCAGTTCGTGAACAACAACGCCGTGCTGACCTACCTGCCGCTGCTGAATTTCTGGCCGCCGCCGAGCATCAACGGCATGGGCTATGCGCTGCGCCTGGACGCGCTCGCGCGCATGGGCGGCTTCGCGCCGCTGACCCGGCAACTGACCGACGACCTCGCCGTCGCAACGCAGTTGCAGCGCTGCGGCGGCCGCATCCGGCAGAGCACGGCGCCGCTGTTCGTACGCACGAGCGTGCGCGACCTGCGCCACTACGCGCAGCTGCTGCATCGCTGGTTCCTGTTCGCGCTGCTGCTGATGCAATGCCAGACGCCCATGCTGCGCGCGAGCATCGTGCTGCTGCACGGCCTGCCGCCGCTGCTGCTCTGGGCCGCGCTGATCGCCGCCGTATGCGCCACGCAGCCGGCGGCGCCGATCGCGCTTGCCGCGTTGCTGCTGCTGCGCAGTCTCGGCCTGCGCCTCGTGCAGCGGCATTTCACCGGCGCGCCGCGGCATGCCCTCGTGCCGTCGCTCGCGGCCGAACTCCTGCAGCCGCTGCATGCGCTGCACGCACTGCTGCAGCGGCGCATCCGCTGGCGCACGCGGCACTACCGTGTGCGTGCGAACGACGACTTCGAGCCGGTGCAATGAACCCGCGCTGGCAGGTCGCGTTCCTGACGGGCCAGAGCGATCCGCTGCGCTGCGCCCTGAGTCCGCTGCAGCAGCGCTTCATCGACGCACTCGCCGCGCCGCTGGCCGTGCCGCACAACTTCCCGTACGACCCGGCCACAGCGGCGTTCCGCGCCACGCCGCTGTGGCGCGCGAGCATCGCGAACGCGCGGCAATACCTGGGCTCGCGCGGACTGGCATTCCGCCGCCGCCATCGTCCGGCCGTCGAAGCGCTGCTCGCACGACGCGAGCGCAGTCTGCTGCTGGCCGGCAGCTGCGGCCTCGAACTGCTGGTCAACCTGCATCTGCCGCGCGACCTGCTCGATCGCGTCGCCGTGTTCGCGTACGGGCCGGTCGCACGCCGGCGCCCCGACTGCGACTGCCTGTTGCTGCAGGGCCATGACGATCGGCTGTCGCGCTGGTATTTCCCGCAGGTCGACGTGCGCGTCAGCGCAGGGCACATGGACTATCTCGCCCAGTCCAGCGTGCTGCAGCACTGCCGCGGCTATCTCGCCGCGCGGCAGACGCCGGCATGAAGCGTGTCGCCCTCGTCGCACCGCCGTTCAGCGGCCACCTGCATCCGCTGCTCGGCATCGGCCGTGCGCTGGCCGGCATCGCCGAGGTCCGCGTCTTCAGCAGCGCCGCCGCACAGGGCGCGATCGCCGGCGCGGGCCTGGGTGGAACGACCTTGCTGGCCGGCGCAGACGCCGCCATCGCCGCGATCGCGAATCCGCCGCGGCGCGCCGGCAGCAATCCGCTGCGCCTGCATGCGCAGCTGCGCGCGAATCTCGCGCTGATGCAGCGCTTCCGCGCCGAGCTTTGCGCAGTACTGGACAGTTGGACGCCGCAGCTGCTGATCGCCGACTTCACCGTGCCGGTCGCCGGCAGCGTCGCACGCGCATTGCAGATCCCGTGGTGGACCAGCCTGCCCTCGCCCTGCGTGCTCGAAGCGCCTGGCGGGCCGCCGGCCTATCTCGGTGGCTGGCGACCGCGCAGCGGCGCATACGGCCGGCTGCGCGACGCACTCGGACGGCTCGCGATCCGCGCGTTCAAGCGCGGCATCGGCCGGCTCTACCGGCGCGAACTCGCCGCACTCGGCATCGCCTCGCTGTACCGCGCCGACGGCAGCGAGGCGGCCTATTCCGACGAACGCATACTCGCGCTGGGCCTGCGCGAGTTCGAATACGCGCGCGCCTGGCCGACTGCACTGGAGTTCACCGGCCCCGTACTCTACACGCCGCCCTACGCCGGTCCGGCGCCGACCTTCCGCGGCGGCAAATCGCGGGTGCTCGTGACGCTCGGCACGCACCTGCACTGGCACAAGCAGGCCGCGCTCGCGGCCGTGCACACGGCCGCGCAGTCCCTGCCCGATGTCGACTTCCATTTCAGCCGCGGCGAGGCGAACGGCATGCAGCAGCAACGCCGCGGCAACGTCGAGGAACTGGACTACGTGTCGTATGCGCGCGATCTGCCGCACTACGACCTCGTCGTGCATCACGGCGGCGCCGGCATTCTCTATCGCTGCCTGCAGCTCGGCATCCCGTCGCTGGTGCTGCCGCTGGACTACGACCAGTTCGACCACGCCGCGCGCCTGCACAGCGCCGGCCTCGCAAGGCGCCTGACGTCGCTGGACCGGCTGGCGCCGGCCGTCGCCGCCGCGCTGAACGACACGGCGCTGCGCGAGCGTTGCCTGGCCTGGTGCGCACGGTTCGCGGGACCGCCGGCGGAAGCGCGCATCGCTGCGGCCGTGGCCGAGCGCCTGTACGGCTGAGCGCCGGGTCGGCTCAGGCCTGCGCGCCCGTGTAGGCGAGCAGGCCCTGCGCCAGCGCGTCGAACGTCACGCGACAGCGCGCGCTGTGGCGCAGATCCTCGTGCATGGCCAGCCAGACCGGCAGCGGGACCGCGAACTGTTCGGGCAGCACGCGCACCAGCCGCGCATCGCGCGCGGCGATGGCCGCCTGGCAGATGCCGATGCCGGCGCCGGCGCGGATCAGTGCGAGCTGGGCCAGATCGCTGTCGGCGCGCAGCGCGAACGCGGCCCGGTCCCAGACCGGCAGCCACTGCCGCGCGGCGCGCAGGAACGGCGTTTCCTCGTCGTAGCCGATCAGCGCGTGCGCGCGCAGCTCGGCAGTGCTCTGTGGCATGCCGCGGCGCTGCAGATAGTCGGCATGCGCATAGAGGCCGAGTTCGACGTCGCCGATGCGGCGCGCGACCAGTTGCTCCTGCCGCGGCTGGGTCATGCGCACGGCGATGTCGGCCTCGCGCTGCAGCAGGTCCTGCACGCGATTGCTCAGCACGAGCTCGATCGCCAGCCGCGGCTGCTCCGCCCGCAGCCGCGCCAGCAGTGGCGGCAGCACTTCGGTGCCCACGATTTCGCTGGCCGAGACACGCACCGCGCCGGCGACGCCGGAGCCCGCGCCGGCAGCGGCGCGCCGCAATGCGGAGGCATGGCTGCGCATGGCCTCGGCGTGGCGGCGCAGTTCCAACGCGGCATCCGTCGGCAGCAGCCCGCTCGGCGAGCGTGTGAACAGAACCAGGCCCAGCGTTTTTTCCAGCGCGGCGACATGCCGGCCGACCGTGGGCTGAGCCAGACCCAGCGCCCGCGCCGCCGCGGACAGCGAAGCGTGCTCAAGCACGCCGAGAAAGGTCCGGTAGTGTTCCCAGTCGTCCGCGTCAGCCATGCAAAAACGTATAGCCGCTACGAAATCCTTGTCAATTTATTCGTAGCGACCGGCAGCGCAGCATGGACTCACCAACCTTGCGGAGACGGACATGAACACGACGAAGACGGCCCTGGTGCTCGGCGCAACCGGCGGCATCGGCGGCGAAACCGCCCGCCAGCTGCGCGCGGCCGGCTGGCGCGTGCGGGCCCTGGCCCGCCGCGCTGCAGAAGGCGAAGGCCTGGAATGGGTACGCGGCGATGCGATGAACCGCAGCGACGTCGCCCGTGCCGCCGCCGGCTGCGCGGTCATCGTGCATGCGGTGAATCCGCCGGGCTATCGGCGCTGGGCCGAGCTCGTGCTGCCCATGCTCGACAACACCATCGCGGCCGCCCTCGCCGAGCAGGCCACCATCGTGCTGCCCGGCACCGTCTACAACTACGGTCCCGACGCCTTTCCGCTGATCGCCGAAGACGCGCCGCAGAACCCGCGCACGCGCAAGGGGCGCATCCGCGTCGCGCTGGAGCAGCGGCTGCAGGCCGCCACCGGCCGAGGCTGCCGCGTGCTCATCGTGCGCGCCGGCGATTTCTTCGGCCCGCGCGCCGGCAACAGTTGGTTCGCCCAGGGCCTGGTCAAGCCCGGCCGGCCGGTCGCGCGGATCGCATTGCCGGGACGCGGCGTGGGCCATCAATGGTCGTATCTGCCCGACGTGGCGCGGACCCTGGTCGCGCTGCTGGAACGGCGCGGCGAGTTGCAGCCTTTTGAAAATTTCCACATGGCCGGCCACTGGGATGCCGACGGCGAACAGATGGCCGCGGCGATCCGCCGCGCCGTCCTGCGCCGCGGCGGCGCGAAGCCGTCCACCGCGCCGTTTCCGTGGTGGCTGGTAACGCTGGCTTCGCCGTTCGTCGCGACCCTGCGCGAGCTGCGCGAAATGCGCTACCTCTGGCGCCAGCCCGTACGCATGAGCAATGCGCGTCTGATCGGGATACTGGGCGCCGAGCCGCATACGCCGCTGGATGAAGCGGTCGAAGCCACCCTGGATGGGCTCGGCTGCTTCGCCGACAGCACGGCAGCGGTCGGTCCGATGCTGCGCTGAGCCGCTAAGGCTGCCGTCGCATGGCCCGCCCCCGCGGCGGGCTGCGGCCGATCGTGTACTTCATGCGGTGCTCGGCAATGACACGTGCCGACCTCGCGCAGCGGCTCAGTCCGGTTTCGGCCGCCGCCATCCGCCGAAACATCGCAGGCGGCCCGCAAACGAACGTGCGATCGGATGCAAAGGCCCCGAAGGCGCAAGCGCCCCGGGGCCGCCGGATCGGTCACAGGACTTGTTCATCCCATCGGCGTTACGGATCTCCTGTCCGCCGCATGCCTGCATCTTCACCAGCCGAAGAAGCTTGCCGGCATCGACCTGCGGCGCACATCGGGGAAATCCCTCGCGGCAGCTCGGATTGTCGCGACGGCCCATCCGTCTGGCGCAGTAGGTAATTTCTTCCTGCGCCCCGGCGGCCAACCTTCGACACTTCAATGAAGCACAACAGTCATGCTAGTTTCAGAAGACTGCCTTGCAACAACCAACCCCCAGGGGAACCGTAATGAAATTTGCACTGAAGCTGCTGGCCACCGCCGTGCTGACCGTTACCGCCACCGGTGCCGGCGCTGCGCAGAACGAACCGAGCGCCGCTCCGATGGCCTTCGGTGGACACATCACCGTCGGCGCCCCGCGCGGCGCCGACCCGGTCGTCTATGACGCCACCGGCACCTCGCTCACGATCACCACCGGCACGCCGCGCACCTACATCGGCGGTGTCGCCAACATCGCCGGCGCGGGCCCGCAGGTCGACATCTCCAGCGTCGACCTCTCCCTGGCCTCGGCCGCCGCGGTGAGTTACACCAACATCCGCGCGCGCATCCAGTTCTGGGACGTCTATACCGCTGCCGGCACACCGGTGTTCTCCAGCCCGGCCGGCGCGACGATCGAAGCCGACCTCGGTCCGCAGACGCTCGCCGCGAACAACGTCTATACGATCACCCTGAACCTGCCGACGCCGCTGCGCCTGAACAGCCTGGCCGCCAAGGGCTTCGGCGTGAACTTCCAGGGCGACACCGGTGCCGGCCTCGTCGACGATACGAACCTGACCACCGCGCTGACCTACGGCTCGGCGCAGCCCGTCGGCACCAGCGCCCTCGGCGGCGGCAACGGCTTCTTCCGCAATGCCTCGGGCCGCACCGATTTCAACTTCCTGTCGACGGACGCGCGCACCTTCACCGGTATCACCGACGCACGCACGATGCTCGTGATCCGCGGCAACGCCACCGTGCCGGTCTCGCTGCAGTCGTTCAACGTCGAATAACGCGTTTCCCGCCATCGGCGAATCGGACACCCGGCCCAGGCCGGGTGTTTTTTTTTGCGCCCGAAAAAGACCGCGACGGCTTCGGGTCCGGTCCGGCAACACGCACCTTCCGTCATTCGCCGCGGCGACAGATCTGACCCGACCACCACCACGCGAAAGCTGTCCGCGGACGAAAGCACCGGCGACATTGGCGCGTCTGCACCGGCGACGGCAATTCGCCTGATGAATTGCCGTCATGTGCTTAGAAGCCGCGCGGCCCGCCGATGACCGCGACGATGTCGTGCAGGCGTGGAATTCTGCCGCTCGCAGCACCCCGCAGGTCAGCGCCGGCGAGGACATTTCGCCAACCCGTGCTTAACCGATGAATAACCGCCGGCTTCCAACAATCGGCCGGCAGCACACGGCTGCGTCCGGAGACCGCCATGATCTTTCCGTCGTCACGCGATTCGTCTGTGCTGCACGCCACCAGCCATACGCGCTGCGGCCCCGGCGAGTTCCCGGGCATACGCCAGATCGTGCGCGAGGTCGAGAACGCGCTGGCCCTGCGCGAAAGCAGCGCCATCGTCGGCGCCTTGAACGCGGCGATGCCCGCGCTGATCGCGCATTACGGCGCGCAGTTGCCCCTCTGGGCCGTACAGGCGCGCGAGCGCGCCTATCGGCGCATCGAACTGCACCACTGCCCGGTGCAGGGTTTCCAGATACTTGCCCTGGTCTGGGGGCCGGGCCAGGGCACGCCGGTGCACGACCATCGCGAACTGTGGGGCATCGAGTCGGTCTGGCAGGGCGAACTCGACGTGATCGACTTCGCCGTCAAGGAAACCGCCGGCAGCTTGCTGCGGCTGGAACCCAGTCAGGTCTCGCGCATTCCGGCCGGCCAGTCGCTGGGCTTCACCCCCGAACACGGCCTGCACCTGTGCCGCAACTCCGCGCCGCGCGACGTGACGATCTCCGTCCACGTCTATGCACGCGCGCTCGACGCCTTCAACCAGTACGTCGATGTCGGCAACGGCTGGTACGAACGGCGCGAGCACGTGCCGGCGCTGGAGTTCTGACAGCGTCCGGCACGAACGCCGTCGCGCGGAACGAGGGTCGCTGCCGCCGGACGCGCGAGGCCGTCCGATGCGGCGTTGCGCGACGCGTGCGCGCGAGAAGCGAATGCACCGGCGGACTGCCGGCAGCGCGGATCATGCCGCCATCCGGCGGAGTCCGGCGGTCTCTACTGGTCCGATCGCGTGCCATCTGCATAGAGAAACCGGCCCGGTTTGAACGCGACTCTCAGATCGCCGGCCGCCTGGTCGCGCAGGCGCCGATGGCGATCCATGAACTGATTGAATTCCAGCTCACCGTCCCAGCGGATCGTTGCGCCGGCAGCGACCGGATCGGATATGGAGACGCGCGCCCCAAGGATCTCGTTGTCGAGCAGATCCGTGAAGACGAGAGCGCCGTCGAATGCACGGATGTCCTTGCTGCCGCTGTTCGAGAAATCCACCGCGAACGTGATCGCGTCGGTAACCACCCGGCTGCCGGAAAAATCCTGGTCCCTGAATCCCTTCTTCACCAGAGTCACGCTGAGCGGCGATTCCTCGGCAATGACCTTGCTTTCCGGAGGCGCCGGCCGGACCGGAGCCGGCGATTCCCGCGCAAGGGCTTTCGCCGCACCGCCGAAGGCGTCGGACACGGCAGCCACGATCTTCATCTGCAGATACATCTGGCCCGCATAGAACCCGACGAGGAGCGCGAGCAAGCCGACCGCGCCGTGCGTCAGCAACGACCGGCGATTCCGCGCGAACCTGTCCGCAACGGCCGCCGACGGTCTCGGCACAGGTCGACGAACTTCGGGAACGACCAGCGCGCCGTACTTGGCGTAGATGACTTCGCAGCGCGGACAGGCCTCCATGGGTTTCCACGTGGCCCGCTCGTTTACATGCCCACATTTCCTGCAGGTTCTGGCTTCCATGGATCACCCCCGGTCTGCGCGGACAGAAACTGCCGGCAGGGCACGATGCCTCTCAGCAACCGGCCGATTTCCGGCCGTTCATGCGGCTCCACGGCGCACCGTGATCGTGTGATCCAACCCGGCGGGGAAACCGCCTTCGTGACCGCGTTGCTGGCACGAAACACCGCCGCGGCCACCGGCAGCGACCCAGCGACGGCACGCCGCGATCAACTGCCGGCGAGCTGGCGGCGCCAGCCGATGCGCCGGCAGGCCCCGCGCGAGGTCGGGAGTTCCGGTTCGATGCGCGCGGCCGGCTGTGCGGATCCCTATGCCGGTCAGCCAACAGCGGCGTGGGAGTTCCGATGCCGTGAGCGCAGGTATAAGCCCGCCCCTCACCGGAAGATGGACCGATGCTGACCCGAATCGCGATTGCCTTGCTGCTGGGAGCGACGTCGCTGGCTGCGGCCGCCGGCGATCGTGTCGTCACCAGCGCCGATCTCGGCGACAAGTGGCCGCTCACGATCGACTCCGGAACGCTGCAGTGCCGGCCGTTCATGGGAAGCCTGCAGATCCTGACGATCAGGGCCGACGGCAAGACCTGGGCGGTCAACGGCACGGCGATCGGCCAGGGCTTTCCGGAGATAGACCCGATCTGGAAAGGCAATCCGGAAATTTCCGGCGCCAGGATCAACATCGGCCCGCTGATTGATCTGGCGAAAAGCCTCTGCCAGTAAACCTCGCGGCCGAACGAACCGCCGGTCGGCGGTTCGATTCTTCGGTATCCCCGCGTCGCCGCGCCGGCTGGCCCGGCGGATCGCCCGCTACTGTCCGATCACGTCGCGAACGCCGTAGACCGTGCCGTCCAGCCGGAACTCGATGATCGTGTAGCGCGCGTTCCCGGTCTTGTAGGCCCAGCGCTCGCCGAGCTTGACGCCGAGACCGTTGACCAGATCGACTCGCCGCGCGGGCTCGCCGCCCGCGTCGACCACCTTCTGCCGCGAATCTCCCGCGGAGATCACCTTGGAGCCCAGCCGGACAGTCGTGCTCGACGATGCGGTAAAGCCGGTTTCGGCCGACGCCGATGCGGCGAACAGCGCGACAGACAGGATTGCCAGAGCCTTCATGCGATTCCCCGGTTCGCCACGGCGGCGTGGCGACTTCCTGGTGCCGCATGCGGCAACGACCTCTCACCGGCCTCGCCGCCTTCCAGACCTCGGCACTCGCCGAGGTCCCGACGCGGGAAACCCGGGGGATGCTGCGGGATTCGGGAGATCGGCGGATACGCCGGACTTGGCGATGGTGCCGGCTGTCGGAATCGAACCGACGACCTACTGATTACAAAACAGTCGCACTAGCTGAATTTTTTCAAATGCTTAGACCTAAATCGTCCAATATCAGAGCCGCCGCTAACCCGCTGTTTTGCCTCGTTTCTGGGTACTCTTATTGGACGCCAAGGAGATCGACATGGGGCCGCAAACTAAGACGCCGATCGCTGCGCTGTGCACTTTGACGCGAGCGGTGCGCCGCCCTATCGACCAGCTCATCGACGATGCGGCGCAGTGGTGGTTCGAACAGAAAGAGGCGCTGCTGCGCGAGGCGTTCGAAGCGGGCATCCATCCTGCTTCGGTCGTTGTGCGCTATAACGATCCGGACCCTTCGCGGCAGTGGGCCGAAGATAGGCAGACGATCACGATCTGGCTCGACACCAGCAACGCACGGCTCATGACGATCGAGGAAAAGGCCGAGATCGATCGGCTCCTTGCGGAGCGAGGATGGCCGCGCGAAGATTCTGTCACGTGGCGCACGCCGTAACAGGCGGCTTCGGTCAGGGGTGAGAGTCGGCGATGCTGCCTAGCCGGCGATCACGTAACCCCCGAAGGCGGCAGCGGCCACCGCAGCAAAGATCCCAGCCGCGCTGCAGTCGCGCCGGGCTTGGCTGGATCGGTCACGGGGCTTATTCGTCCCATCAGCGTTACGGGCTTCCTGCCCGCCGCGGGCCCGCGGCCTCACCAGCGGGGACAGTTTCGCCGTCCGTGCGGCGCGGCGCATCCGGAATTCGCCGCGCCGGAGCCTCGGAGTTTTCCGAGCGGATCACGCCGTGAGACGGCCGCGCGCATACTGCCGGCATGCCTCGCTACGACAAGCTCCTCTTCGGCCCGGCCGGCGCGTGCGACGCGTGCGGGCGCTTCTGCATGTCGTTGCATCAAGCGGGAGCGCCTGGCGTCGCCGGCATCGCCTGCTATCACTGCGGACGCGGGCGGTTCCGGCATCGTGCCGACTGGACGTTCGCGAACTGCCCGGCTTGCGGCGGCAGATGCTGCGGCGAATGCCACTACACCGGGGTCGTCGCGACGCCGCGGCCGGACGCGTTGCCTGCGCCCTGACCGCTACCGCTTCGCCACCCCAAGCACGCGCGATGCCACGGCGCGCACCTTGCTGCAGGTGCCGCAGCTGGTCGGCGTGCCGGCCCAGCTACGGGCGCGCGCCAGTGCGCGCTGCATGCCGGCGCTGACGGCGCTGCCGTGGCGCGGCGCGGGCTTCGGTTTCGGCGGCCGCTGCATGATCACGTCAGCGCCCCGTACTCGGCAGTCCCGATCACGTTGCCGTTCACCGCGGCCGTGACGGTGCCGCCGTCGCCGCCCTGGTAGACGACCAGCAGCGAATGCCGGTCGCGCACGTCGTCCGGCACGAAGTCGAACTCGCCGAGCACCGTTGTCCACTCGACGACGTCGCCGTCAGCGAGTCCGTACAAGCCGAACACCCAAGTCGTGCCGTCGCCCGTCGGGAATGGCCGCAGGACTTGAGTCGCATACGGCCCCGACAGGCCGGCCGGCGGCCCCGGGTTGCCGCTGCCGGGGTCGACTGTGCGGCGCAGGCGCGCCATGACGCGAATCTGTGGCATCAGGTCACCGTGAGGATGAGCGTCGCCGGGTCGCGGCCGGGGGCGACGGCGACGATCATGTGCTGCCCAGGCGTCGCGTAGCGGCTCGGGAATTCGACGCGGCCGGCGCTGTCAGCGCGGCGCGTGATCAGTCCGTCGAGCGTGCAGTCGGCGCCGGCGAGCGGCAGGCCCGTCTCGTCGTCAACGAGGGTGACGACGAATTCGGACGCGGCCGCGGAGGCACTGATCTCGAGCTGCGGCATCGCCTCGCTGGCATTCGTATTGCGCACGAGCTTGATCGCCGGAACGGCGCCGGCCGGCGCGCGAAGGGTAATGCTCGTCCGCTCACCGGCGTCGCCGATCTCGTACTCGCGGGACTGGGCCATGTGCACACCGGTCACCGGCAGCAGCGGATGGGTGAGATCGACGGCGTCGCCGACTCGCAGATCGCCGCGGAAGCCGCGCACACTGACGACGTACTGCGGCCGCGCGCGCAAGCGCAGCAAGCGCGCGCAGACTTGCGACGCAACACGGCTCGAGCTCACCCATGGCGCGTCGACGACGGCGGGACGCGGCCCGGCGGCCGGCGCGCGCGCGACGACGTACTGCACGGCGCCGCGCGGCGTGCCGGCTTGCCAGGCATAGCGCAGCGTCAGATCCGTGACGATGTCGTCGAGATCGGCTTGCGCCGAGACCTCGATGTCGCCCGGACCGATCGTCGTCACGGCCGGTCCGTCGAACTCCGGCCACAGCCGTGCAAAGCCGGTCATGTCCGGGGAGCAGATCGCTCCGATGCTCGAGCAAATCGAGCGCGCAATCTCGTAGCCGCGTGCCGGCTCTTCGAAACTGCCGCCGACCGGAAGGTCCACGGACTGCTGCCGGAATGCGGCAAGGCGCGCCGCCGGCAGCGGCAGCCCGGCGACGTTGGCGAGGATGTCCCAGATCACGTCTGCGGCATTTTCGATGAGCACGCCGCGGACTGGGTGTAGATAGCCGCGCCCGCGCGCGACCACGCCCTGCCCTTCCGGCACGGGCGTCGCGAACTCGATCATCGTTACCGGGCGACCGGTCGCGTCAGCGACGTTGCGCCAGGTCCAGTTGCTCGCGCGCTGCCCGCCGACGAAGACATCATCAACGGCCGCGCAGGGATGATCGGCCCACACCCAGCGCGTGCGCGTGTCGTCGTACTGCAGCGCCTCGCCGGCGCAGACGCCGTAGCGCCGCGGGATCCAGCGCGCCTCGCGGTAGCCGGGCCATGCCGTGGTGTCGCGCAGAGGCACTACCGACGCGATCGACTTCATGCGGACACCTCGATCGCAGCTGCAGCCCCGCAGCTGCACGAAGTCACGACGCCCCAGAACAGCTCGGCGGTCGCGTCACCGCGGCGACCATAGAGCACAGCCTCGGCGCCGAGCGGCGGTCGGCGCATGAGCGGCACGGCCTGGCCATCGGCGTTGCCCAGATCCAGGGTGACGCCGGGGATCTCGCCGTCGGCGCTGGCGCGCAGCGTGCCGACGGCGGCGAGGATCTCATGCGCCAGTTCGCCGGCTGGGAGATATGGCCGCGCGCGGGCATCGTGCACGTGCTGCGGCGGGTCGGTCAGGATGGTCAGCCAGCGGATCATGCCGCCGGCTCCAGGTCGAGTTGCACGGTGAGCAGGCGGGCGGCCGGGCTCGTCGGCTGGTAGCTCAGCACGTCGGTGACCTTGACGCCCGCGTCGCTCAGCGCGACGAGGTGCACCTCGGGCTCTGCATCGTTCGGTACCGCGGCGAAGCGGCGTTGATCGTCCGCGCACGCCGCAGCGAGCCTCTCGCGCAGTCCATTCGCGCTGACCTTCGTGAGCGCGGAGTGCGTGACCTGGCCGCCGACGCCGCCCGCGCGCGCGGGGGTCGGCATGCGATACTCCGGCTCCCACAGGCCGACTTCCGGGATTCCTGTCGCGATCTGCGGCTGGTAAGGCGAGCCGAGGAACACCCAGAATGCAGCGCCGTCCATGTCGACGCTGAGGCGCCAGCGCGCGCCAGGGCCCGGGTCCACCACAGCGATGTGGATGTCGCCCGGCTGCCACGGGACGGACAGCGTGCCCGCAGTCGTAGCCCAATCGTCGAGGCTCCACCACAGCTCGATCGCCGCGCCCTCCGGGATCTCGTGGCCGGCGATGATGAGCCTCGTGACCGGCTTGTCGTCGGCAGGGTCGATGCCGATCGTTGTCGACCCGAGCCAGCGTGCCGAGCGGCCCGTCGGCCGGCGCAGGTTGTCCACTCCGGCCGTAGCGACCGCGCGGTGCGTCCAGGCATCACCAGTGCGCCAGCTCGGCGCCTCGCCGCCGACGAAGACGGCAGACAGTCCGTCGACGAGCGACACCGAAGTCGCGATCGCGGACGGAGACGACCACGCGCCGCCGTTGATGCGCCAGCGCGCATGTCCGCCCTCGAGCACGACAGCGAATTCATCGCCGAGCGCGAACGGGATGCCGCCCGGCGTAATCTGTGCCGACAGCATCGTGTCCGGCCCGAGGCACGTCCACGTGATGCCGTCGGCCGTCACGCTGTCGCCAACGACCGTCGGCCAGGCCGGTTCAGCCACGCCGCTCTCGCCGTCGATGTCGCCACCGTAGCGCAAGCCGTTGGGTGTCGTCGGCCGCACGATCGCACCGGCGGCGTACGCCGTGCTCGGCGCCCATGCCGCGGCGCCGCCGTTGTACGGTGCCGGCGTTACGGTCGACAGCAGATAGTCTCGCAACCTGCCCGACTCCGTGCCCGACACGCTCCACACGAGCGTGTCGTCGCCGAACTGGCCGCCGCCGAGCGCGAGCGGTGACGCGTGCGTGATCTGCGCGCGCCAGCCATCGCCCTGCTGATACCCGCTCCCGCTGATCCCGTTGACGCCATCCACGATGACCTTGATCTTGTCCCCCGACACGAGATTTTCCGGGCACGAGATGCGCGGCAGCACTGCCAGCTTCCGCGAGCTCGTAATCGTGCCGCCGGTCCCTTCCTGAGCGAGCACGTTCCAGTGATTCGGCCACCACGGCATGTAGCCGGGCTCATCCGATCCGCTGTAAAAAAAGGCGCTAGTCGCACCTTCGACTTCCTGCCAGCAACCATCCGTGTCGCTGGCGTCATCAAAATTTCCTTGAATCCCCGCAGCGGCAAGCACGTCGTTGACGATCGCGTTGTAGCGAGCCCAGAAAATCTCGGGAACGGGCGTCGTCAGGTTGCCATCAGCGCGACCGACAAGTTTCCAAGTCACCGAGCCGTCGACGAATGTGTCGTTGACATAGAGTCCAGCCACACTCGGCGGCGCGGCGGCAGTCGTGCCGCCGGTCAAGCAGAGCAGCGCGCCGTGGTACGCGCTGTAGACGACATCGTCGGCAGCGTACGCCTTCGAGTCTTCGCGCCCGCCGAAAAGCCCCGCATCGACGTACGTGAAGTCGCCGACAGTCACTGTGCTGCCGTCGGTCGTCCATGCGGGCTCTGTTGCGCCGTTGCTGCCACCGGCGGCTCCGTCGACCCACGCGTAGTAGTGGCCGTTCGAGCTCGTCGGCAGCAGCGGCAATGCATGTGTCGTCGCAATTCCAGGCGTCCATACGACCGCACCGGCGCCGGGCGTCGCGTGCGTCGCGTACAGATGCTTTGCGTCAAGCTGCAGCTGCCTGAAGCCATCGTCCCACATCGCAAGAGGCTTCTTGCCGATGCATTCGTAGACCACGCCGGCGCCGTCAGTTACGGTATCGCCGACAGTCGTCGGCAGCGTCGGCTGAGCCGTGTGCGAGGTGCCCGGCGTATTGATCGCGTACCGGAACCCGTTGCGCGGCGACGGCTCGATTACCTCATCTTGCTTATACTCGTGGCTCGCCTGCCACACAGGATAGTCGAGCGTCCCGCCATCAAGGACCTTAAGCCCCTTGAGCAGGATGTCTGCGCCGCGGCGCACGAGCGCGATGTCGTTTTCCCAGCCACCATACAGCGTGGTGTTGTTCTGCACGAATTCGCGCTGCCAGCTCGCTACCCGCTGCACACGTCGTGCGCGGGAGATCTGCTCCACAGTATCCTCCTCACTTTCGATGCCGAGACAACTGTCGTCCGGCGGGCTGTTGTCGACGGTAATGTCGTCGCATGGGCATGGAGACGGCGGCAGCGCCGCCCAGGTGAATTCGTAGACCGCGTTTTCGAGGTTGACCCCAGGCCTTACTTCGTAGCTGCACAGCGCGGGCACGGATCCGCCGTCCCGCGGCTGCAGTTCGAGGCGCACGATGATCCGCGCACCAGTTGCGGCCGGATCTGTGTTCGGCGCGGGAATCTGGAAGCGGTAGTTGTCGCTCTCGTAGAGCACGCCGGCTATAGCTTGGGTGAGCGCGCCGCTGACTTCGCCGCGCACATCGAACTTCGATCCGCCAAGCGAGATGATCGAGAGCGTTTCGGTCGGCGCATTCGGGCCGACGACGAGTCCGATCTCGGCGCGCTTCACGGCGTCAGATCCCTCGCCGACGATGCTCGCGCAGTAGCTCGACGTCATCACCGACAGATCGGTCGCTGCTTGGCCGCCGGGCTTGTAGTCCTCGACGATGGGCGTCGCGACTTCGAACGGACACGACGAGTCAGAGCTAAACGCCTTGAGCACGTCATACAGGGTGATCCCGGTGTAGCTCTTCTCGAACGACGAGTCGGGGTCAGTGACGGTGACGGCGTAACTGCCCGTCACATAGCGCACCCGCGCACCGGCGGCGATCACGCGAGGCGGCCGCGGTGAGAAGCCGAAGACGTAGCGCTGTACGCCCGGCGTCGGGTCCCACTTGCTGATCAAGCGGAACACCTGCGGGTCCTGCCCAATGCGCGCACGGCGCGCTGTCGTCGGCACTTCGCCACCCGGAGTCAGTACGGAAGCGCCCCAGTTCCAGTGATCTCCTTGGAGCCACTCTGCGTCCTGGGCCAGCGCGTCGCGCAGCGCGAACTCGGTGTCCGTCAGCACGAGGTTCGACGTGACCGATATCGTGATCTCCGACGGCCCGGCGACCTTGGCGCGCAACGTCGCCCCCTGGAACGGACACTCCGCGAACCGCGTCTGCGTGCCCAAGCTTTCGAGGCGGAACGTGTACGTCTCGGCCTGCATCCCGGTGCCGGCCGACACATCGGTCATGACGCCATTGCCGACGCCAGCGAACTTCGGCGCGGACACCGCGGGCGCGCCGTCGATCTCCTCGTCGACGATTTCAACGTCGATCACACAGTCAGCCGCGCCCGTGTAGGGCCCGACAATGCGCACGTCACCGCCCCCAGCTTTCGGCGTCTCGTCCTCGCGCACGATCGCGGTAGACGGCACGACGTTCGTCATGCTCAGCGCGGCGGTCAGGACGACGTTGTCGGTGCTGGTGGCGTATTCCATTGCGGCTCCGATAGTGAGAAAGCCCCGCACTTGGCGGGGCCCAGAAAGCAGAAGGCCCGCTCTAGGCGGGCCTTCGATCAGTCGCTGATGGCTGTCAGGATGCCATTTGTAAAGTAGAGGTAACGGCGCGAGCGCTCGCCATAGACCCACTGCTCATTGACCCCCGATGCTGTGGTGGTGCGATTCACGTCCTTTGGCTCACCCCAGGGGTGAGGAAGGGCCCTTGCCTGCTCAGCAGACATCCCAATCTCTGGGCGCTGAGGGCCAGTGATCAATGGCTGCTTCGTACGACTGTCGTACTCGGTCTGCACCTCTCCGGCCACGCATGGCTTTCCGTCCCAGCGCGTCTTATAGCCATCACTGACGCATTTGTAATAGTTTCCACTCGCGGCGTTTGCAACTAGCATGAGCAGCAAGAACGGATACCGCATGGCGACATCCCCGACATGGTGATGACCAAACAATACCCCAGCGAGGACGGCAGTCAACCACCTCTTTCCCAAAACCGCCGTAGATCCTTGCTCAGCTGCCGGGTGTAGTCCTCATTCCCGATCACGTTACCCTGAATCGTCACATTGATGACTGGCTTGGTGGCTCCCCCGCCGCTGCTGTTGCTTGGCCGAGCCGGGGCTGGCGGCGCTGCCGGTGCGCTAGACCCGCCGCCACCGCCATTGTTCTTTGCCCTCTCAGCGTTCTCCTTCTGGATGTTGGCCATCCTCAGGGCATGGAGTTCGTTCTCGGCAGCCAAGGCATCCTGTGCCGCCTGCGAGCCCGTCTCGCCTGCCAATGCTGCTTCATCCTGGATCTCCTGCATCCTGGCTTGGTGCCGACGATCCTCGATCGACGCCTCGTTTCCCCGCAGCCGGTCGATTTCGTCCTGGGTCGACTGAGCCATGTTGCGCAGCGACTCCGTCGCCTGTTTGGCCTGCTGCTGGAGAGCTGCTGTCTTGGCACGTGCAGCCTCGATCGCTGCTTGCAGCGGGCCAAGCTCCTGGCGCCCGAGCAAATCAAACGATCCGGTTCCGGAATCAATCGCAATTTTGAGCGAGTCTAGGCCGGCGACCGAGAACTGCGCTTGGGCCGCAACCCCAGAAAATGCACTCTGACCTGTTTCCGCATACAGGTTCAGGCTCGCCGTCAATGATGCAAGCGCGTCGCGCTGTTTATCGACTGATGCCTGCACCTCGTCCTGGGCGGTCCGCAGCGCCGCGCGGATCGAGTCGAACCCTATTCCTGGGCCGATGCTCGTGAATGCACGCGATGCATTCGCGAACGCATCGTCGAAAGCCTTGGCCGCAGTTTCGCCCAGCGCGAGGAACTCGCTACGAACGCCCGCAATCTGGTTAGTGAGCGCAGCAAGCGCATCCCCGCCACGCTCTGCGAAGTCACTCGTCTTATTCCCGGATTCCTGCGATGCATCTCCGACCGACTTGACGTCGCTTGCAGTTTTCTGGGCTGCGGAGCCCATCTGCCGCAGCCCGTCCGTAGGCGGCTTGTAGAGGTTAGCCGAGGCGCCGGACTTCGCGAACGCAGCGTTGAGCTTATCCACGGCACCGATTTGCGCCGCAATAGCGCGCAACGTGCTCTCCGCCTTCGCGCGCGTTGCAGCATCCGCGGCTGCCACCGACTCGATGACTTTTTCCGCGTACGCGATGAAGGCGTTACGAGTGTCAGCAATTCCGGCTGCCGTCTTGCCTGAACTAGCTCGGATGGACTCGAAATTGAGACGGGCGCTTTCGGCAGCTTCTCTCAGCGCAGCTTGGCTTACGATGCCAAGATCGTGGAACGCCCCCTTGACGTCATCCGAACCTTGCTTTGCTTTTCCGGCTGATTCCTTGACCCTTTCAAGTTCGGCCCGCGCTTCGCGAACTGCCCGCTCTGCCTGCTGCAACGCATAGGGCGTCTTCTCCGTCGACCTGTTCAGCGCGCTCAGCGCGGCTTCCGCCTCACGCACCTTTTTCGTTGCATCGGCGACAGGACCACCGCCGAGCTTCTGAGTCGCATCACTGAAGCGCGTGATGTGCTGCGCGCCGAGCAGCGCGTCACGGCCAAAATCACGCACCGGCCCGCGGACCTGCTCAACCGCGTTCGCTGCAGGGCCTGTGTAGTTCGGTATCAGATTCAGCTTGTTTCCGAGTTCCTCAACTTTGGGAGCCGCATCACCTGCAGCCTCGCCGACCTTTGCTACTTTAGGGGCGTTCGTCTCTGCGGCGCTGCCAGCCTTGCCAAGGCCCTCACCGAATCGCTCTGCGGCCTCGCCGGTCTCTTTGAAATTCTTCCCCGCACGGCGGCCAAAGTCCTCCGTGACCGCAGTGAGCCCACCAACAACATCGGTGAGTTTCTCGACAACCCCCTTCATCGCCTCGCCGGCGCCAGGCACTTTCGACATCGCTTTCGCGAATAGCAGCGCTTGATGCGCTAGCGACGTCAGCGCTGCAGCAACAACAGTCGCCGCAGTAAGAACGACAGCCTGTAGCGAGTTCCAGACCGTTACGAACCCGTCAACTACTGCGGATACAACCGTCAACGCCTCGCCGGCGTTGTCCTTCAGCTCTTTGAAGAACTCCGTAGCGTCTTTAGAGAAGTTCTGAATTTGCGCAGCAAGAGCCGAATAATCGACGCCCTTCCCAAGCTCGATCAGCGCATCCGTCGCCTGCAGGGCAAACGATTTGATAGCCGCGATGATCTTCTCGAAGTCTGCCGTCTCGGTGAACGCCCGGACGCGCTTGGCAACGTCATCGAACTGCGCAGCAACAGGCTCGAGGATTGGCTCGACGAGATCGCGCCGGAGTTGATCGAATGCATTCGACAGGCGCTTGCTAGCGCCATCGAAGCTCTGGCCCATCTTCACAGCTTGGCGCTCGGCTTCGCCGCCGCTGTTCTTCAGCGCTGCGGCGAGAACGTCAAGGTTCTTTGCCCCACTATTGACCAGCGCTTGAATAGCGGGTCTCGCTTCCGCATCGAGCGCCAGCAGGGCGACTTTTCCACGATCGCCAGCCGCAACGATCTTCTTGATTACTTCGATGAAGTTTGTCGAGGTGATGCCAAGACCACGAAGTGCCTCGCTGAATTTGCTCGCCGGGTCTGAAAGCTGCGAGAACACGTTTCGCAGTGCGGTGCCGGCGCGTTCGCCCTTGAACGATTCTTTAGCAAGGGCGCCGATAATTGCGGTAGTGTCTTCAAGGCTCAGGCCAAGCTGCCGAGCCAGCGGCGCGACGTATGACATCGCGTTGCCTAGCTTGCTGACGCTGTCTTCAGTCGAGTTGGCTTCGGTAACGAAGAGGTCAGCAACACGCGCTGCGTCTGATGCAGCGAGGCCAAACTGAGTCAGCGTTGTCGTGAGAATCTGCGCAGATTCTGCGGTGTCAATACCGGCCGCTTGTGCGAGGTTCAGAGTCGGCGCGAGTTGCTCGGTAGCAGCCTTTGCATCACCGCTCGCCTTCGCAAGCTCGAGCAGCGCGTCCGCAGCTTCGGATGCCGAGAATGTGGTGACGCGCGTTGCCGCCTCAGCCGCCTTCTTGAACTGCGCCATCTCGGCTTTTGACGCGCCGGTCACCGCCGAGATAGCTGTCAACTTCTGCTCGAACTTCGTCGCCGACTCGATTGCTCCTGAGAAGAGCGCCCCGGCGCCGAGCCCGCTGAGCGCAGCTGAGATTGCAGCCGAGAGACCGGTAAGCTTTAGAGCAGCCGATGCCGTCGAGTTGATTCCGCCGCGCAACTTGTCGAATGCGCTTACGGAATCCTCTGTCTTCTTCTTCGCCTTGTCCGATCCCTGACCTGCGGCATTGAGCGCGGTGATGTACTCGCGCAGCGCCTGGGTCGTCTTTTGCGTCCTATCACCGAGCGCCTGCTCGGCCCTGCTCAGGTTATTGACGTCTAGGCCGTGCTTCTGGACGGTGCCAGATGCCTTCTTTACTTCTACCTCGAGCAACCGCTCTTCGCGAGCCAGATCGTCAACAACTTTCTGCGCCAGGCGATAGGCATCAGCGAACTCTTTGGTCGATCGCTCCGACACAGAGAATTGCGTGTTGAGCTCGGCTAGCCCACGACGCGCCTGTGCCAATCGTTCGCCTGTTTCCTGAAGCCTGGCCTTCAGTTGCGCGAGACTGTTGACGGCATTGCCGGCTTCGTTGAGTCGCCTGAATTCATCAACGAGTTCGCGTGCCTTTGGCTCGCCCTTCCCCGCTGCTTCTGCAACGGCCTCGATTCCTTTGGCGAGAGATGCAAGCCCATCCGCTTGACTCGCTGCTGCAAGCTCCCGCACTACCTTCGCGACTTCGCCTTCTTTTTGCGTGAGAGCCGCTGCGGCCGCCGCAGCTTGCTGCTGCCTCTCTCGATGTCCGCGCAACCCATCGGATGCGTAGGCAGCTGCAAGCTGCGTTGCAGCACTGACAGCATCACGTTGTCTGGCTGCCAGCGCTTCCGCGTCGGCCGCTGCTTGCCTAGTGCGTGTCGCTAGATCCCGCAGCCCATCGGCCGCAGCAAGCGACCGAGCGCCAAGCTCCTGGGCGCCGCGCGCCAAGTTCGCCGCGGAGATTCCGCCGGCCTGCAGTTCTGAGCGGAGCTCCCTGAGCGCTGACCGCTGTCGGTCTTGCGTGGTAGTTAGCCGATCGAGCTCTCGCTTTGCAGCGGCAAACGCTGCCTCTTGCTTTCGGGTTGGCTCTGCGGTGCTACTTATCTCTTTGCCGAGGACGCTGACCTGCGCCTTTGCAGTTCTGATCTTTCCCTCGTACTCAATGACTGATCGGCCCAGCGCGCGGAACTGGTCCGCGGCCGCCTGAAGCCGAGAAGCGCTCGCGAACTCCGCGAGGAATGCATTGGCTTCCGATTCGGCCTGACCGGCGGCGTCGCCTACAGCCGCAATATCTTTCGCGAGGCCGAGCAAATCCTTGCCCTGCTCCGTCTGTACGACGAAGCGCAGGATCTCGTCACGGTTTGCCATGGGATCAGAGCAGCTTCAGCTGGCGCTTGATTTCGGCCGAGAGAATCTTCTGGCCGAACTCGCGCATGTGGGCTCGCCGCGCATCCGTGCCGAGTGCGTCGGCAACGCTGGCGGAAAAGAGTCGATCAAGTGGGAATCGCGGAGCACCGCGGCCTGCGCGCTCGAACGCTTGCGCGCCCGTTCCTTGCCATCCGTTTGACGCGCGCGTTGGCGATGCAATGAATGCGTGGCGCAGCCGCTGCGGACCATCGGCGCGGCGCACCGTAAAGACGACGCCTTGCTTCGTCTGCCGGCCCCTATATCCCTGGGCTATGCCGATCGGCGTCCTGTCGCCGACCAATTCAACTGCGTTCGCCGACACGCGAATGCTCAAGCGGTTGCGCACGAGCGGCGCATCCATCGCGTATTCCTGACGGATATCGCGTATCGCCTCAGGCTTCAGGCGCCGCGCGAGCGTCGCGAGCGTACGCTGCCGCACACGGTCGAATTGCTCGCTAGTTGCAGAGAGACGCCCCGCCGCGCTAATCACGGCGGTGACGTCGAAACGCGCGGGCATCAGGCGATATTCTGGCCGGCGATGTAGATCGCCGCGGTGCCGGCGTTCAGCAGGCTGGCGCCGATGTCGAACACCATCTGGCTGATCTCCTCCTCGGTGATGAAGGCCATGTCACCGGAAGGCGCGATGTTCGCCAGCGGAATGCGCAAATCGCGGTTGTCGCCACCGCCGTTGTCGGCGACGAAGAAGATTTCCGCGTCGATCGAGCCAGAGTTGCCCGACGTGATCAGCTTGCGGTCGCCGGCGGCCGCCGTATAGTCGGCATGCACGGTCTGGCCGTTGGTGATGGCGCCGCCCGGAATCACGTAGAACATGCCGCTGTCGGCGTCGAGCGAGTAGTCGGTGTTGAGGACGTACGTGGTCGTTCCCGCGACGTCGGTGATAGTGACCGATGAAACCTCACGCACGCCGACCTTGTTCGAGCCGACCAGGCCGAGCTGGTAGTGGAAGCCCTTGTTGACGACGATCGGCTCGTTCGTCACCGGGGTCGCCGACTGCGCCAGGTCGGACAGAGTGCCGCCGACGAACATCGCGACATTCTCGTTCTGGAAGTCATCGCACGTGATCTGCGCGTTGAAGTTGACGGAGATCGTTTTGGTGAAGTCCTTCGTGCGGATCGCCGACGTGCTGTTGAAGTGCTCGTATTTCTGCGACTCGACGGTCAGGGTGAAGCCGGGGCAGTTGCCGATGAAGCGACGCCCCTCGTAAACGCCGTTCGCGTACTTGTTCACGAACAGCTTGCCGCGGCCGAAAACGTACTGATTGGTGTGAGAGTTGAGCGGAAGCGCCATTTTTCGATCTCCAGAAATGCGAAAGGCCCGCTCGATGGCGGGCCTTTCTGGTGGGTTTTTGCTCGACTACTTGCGCTTGAGTTCGCGTCGCTTCGGACGCTCGGGCTCGACAACGCTACCGGCACCCAAGCGCGTGAGTTTCTCGGCTTCCGCCGCCGGCAGCTTTGCTACGTCGCCCGCCTCGTACCGGATGCACGCATGCACCCAGTCGCGGGCAAATTCAAATTCAGTGGTATGGGTCACCGAAGGTCTCCTTGTACGTGCAAACGAATCGCACGTTGATCGCAGCGGTATATGCACCCTTCGGCTGCGCGACGAGGTCGGAGCCTAGGTACGTGATCGGGCCGATCTGCCCGTCAGCGTCGCGCACTCCGCGCTTGCGATCGCCGGTCAGCCCGGCCGACCAACCAAGCAGGCAACGCTTGACGTCGGCGCGTGCTCGGCCAAGCCACGCAGGCGTATCTTCCGCGTCCGGCGCGCCGTGCAATTCGACAGCGAAGCCGAGCGCGATCGACATGCTCGCGCTGTTGTCGGTTGCGCTTCCTTGGTTCGGGAGTTCGGACGTCTCCGTCAGTACGAGCGCCGGTAGGCCGTCGAGTTCGGCACTTGGCATGAGGCGCTTGGCGTTGGCGCCGGCGTCTGTCTCGTAGCCGTTCGCGAGCGTGATCGTGCTCAACTGATCGAGCACGGCCGCCATGACGCGCTCACTGATCGGCATCATGGCTGCGGCCTCACGACGCAGACGTGGCGGCTCTCGTCGCTGTTGTCGGCGATCCCGACCACGACGAAGCGCTCGACGCCGATCTCGAACGACGCCTGATTGACGACCGGGGCGCTGCCGATCTGATCGCGGAATGCCGTGATCGTGATGAGCGGATTCTTCACGGTCGCCGCGTCGCCGACGTCTTGCATGCCGCGATCGACGAGGACGATGCAGTCCGGCACCGGCGTGGCCGACGGCGACGCGCGGTATTCGGCGCGGTCGGCCATGCCGGCGTCGGCGAACGCCTCACGAGCGAGCGCGTCGAACTCAGCGAGGAATGCATTGGTCATGGCGCAGGCTCCAGCAGGCCAAGCCCTTCGAGCGCCGAACGCCACGCCTGGGCGTTGATCCAGCGCCCTTCGGAGCTCGTGTGCACGCCGTCGGCGTTGTAGTCGTAGATCGACGCCAGCCCGTCGGCGCCGTCGCTGAGCGCAGCGACGTGCGACGTGACGCGCGCGTCGACACCGGTGATCGGCGTCGCCCCGCCGCCGGCGATGGCCGTGTTCACGGCCTGCCACGCCGAATACGCGGCCGCCGCGTTCGTGGCCGTGTTGAGCCATCCTTTGCAGGGCGTCATCTGCGCGAGCACGATCCGGCACGACGCCGGGACCGCGGCGCGCACGGTGTTGACCAACCCTTGCAGGTCGCTGATCACGGTCGCCGTTGTTGCCAGGTTTTCGCCGACGCGCCCCTTGACGTCGTTGAGGCCGATCTGGATCACGACCGCCTGCAGCGTGCTCTTGTCGTCCAACGCGTTGAAGAACGACAGCATGTCGGCGATGCGCCGGCCGCTCTCTGCCACGTCGTACCGACCGCACACGAGCCCGCCGCAGAAGCTGGCTACGCGCGGCGCGATCGGCGCCACGCCGGACAGGCCGGAGACCGTGCTGTCGCCCAGCACGCATGCATACGCGAATCCGCGCTTGACCCACGCGACGGCGTCGGCCGTCTCCTGCGCGTTCAGCAGGCGGTTGATGACGATCATGCGATTCACGGTGACGCGCGAGGACGCCACGCCGATCTCGACCGTGCTGCTGCTCGACCAGTTGCCGCCGCCGGCCGCCGCGCCGCTGGCGGTCCCGGTGCGCTTGATCCCGTTGCTGTAGACCGTGACCTCGTCGCTGAGCGCGGTCTGCGCGATGTCGAACTCGTACCGGTCGACGAACGCCGCGCCGCCGGCGCCGGTGAGTCCGTCGACCGTGGCGAGCGTGATGCTGCCGCCAGCGCCGGTGTCGCCGCGGATGCGCCCGACCGGGGGCGGCGTGAACCCGCACCAGATCGTTCCGGCCGTGGTCGCCCAGTTCCCGATCGCGACGACCGTTCCGGACGCAGTCGCTGCGTCGTACAGGCACGAGTAGATGACGGTCATCTTGTCGCTGTTCGAGAAGTTGATCGCCGCGCTCGCGATGCGCTGCGGCGACCCGAACATGTACGCGCCCATGCAGACGCGCGCTGTGACTTCCTTCAACGTCACCGACTTCACGCTGCCGGCGAAGGTCGCATCGGCGGCGAACTCGAACGTCGTATTGCCGGCTGCGGCCGCGAAGACCTCCGTGTAGGTGCCGCGCGCGGTGCGCGCGTTCGTGCTCACGGTGGTGCCACCGGTGAACCGCGGCGTCAGCGTGCCGGCCGTGCGCGTCATAGTGTAGCTGAGCTGATAGACCTTGCCGGCCGTCAGCGACACCGTCCACGACAGCGACGATGCCGTGCCAGCGGTCTTGACGACCGTTGCACCGGATCGCGCCCACCCGGTTCCGGGAGTGAACCCGGTGTCGTCGATGATGCGGCCGTTCGTGAGCAGCTCGCTGCCGAGCGTGCGCGCCGCGCCGCGCCACAGCGGCTTGTTCGCCGCCGTGGCCTGGGTCAGGTGCTTGGCATTCGGCGACAGGTCAGTGATGTAGCCGATCGGGTCGTTCGGCGCGGCGACGGCGCCCGTGCCGGTGTTGGACTGGAACAGCAGCGAGGCCGTCTGCGCGTCTATCGCAACGCCGCGGTCGCTTGCGCCGAACAGCGACGCAGGACTGAACGGCACGGATGACGCCAACTGCCGATGAGTGACGCCGATGAACCCGAGCATCAGGCGCGCGAAATCACAGCAATCTTGTCGCCGGGCGCGGGCGAGAACCACGCCTCTTGGTCAGCGGCAAGAGGATAGTGGTTGGTTGCAGTCGCCGTCGGATTCGCGCCGTAGCTGAAGGTGCACTTCGCTTCCGCGTACACGCGCACCAGAGTCGTGCTGGCATTGACCGCAGACGACTGCGCAGACGCCCCACCAATGGCCACAGCTTGCGCTGCGACGATCGCTCCGGCCACCTGCATCGGCGCCCCGCCGCGATTGGTCACGATGCCGGCGAATTCGGTGATCTTCAGATCGGACATTTACGGACTCCAGAAACGACCAAGGCCCGCGAAAGCGGGCCTTGGTCGTGGCGTTGCTGGTGGTTTCCGATTAGGTGCGCTTGCCCTTCAGCAGCACCTTCGGACGCGTGCAGTACGAGAGCGGATTCGACTGCGACTCCATCTCGATGCGCTTGCCGTTCGGCGACAGCCACTGCTTCGCGTACCGCGGGAGGCCGATGGTGTTGACCGTTTCCATGTAGTCCGCCGGCGCGTAGACCGTGCGGAACAGTCCGGGCGTACCCACCGGGAAGATGTGGCACTTGTCCGTGTCCACCATCGCCGAGCTGCCGTTCTTGCCGCGGTAGTTCATCCAGAGGATGCCGCCGAACTCGAACATGCCAGCCATCTTGTTGCCGGTCGGGAGGATGTAGCCTTCGCGCAGCACGGACGCCATCGGCGTATTCTTGTAGGACTCGACGACTTCCTTGTGGGCGAGCAGGTCATCGAAGAACGCGTCGCCGCAGAACGAAGCCACGCCGGTGTACGAAACGCCGCCGAGATTGTCGGCGATCAGGCGCACGGCACTGGCGCACTTCTTCCGCAGGGCTCCGGACGCGGGGCTCGCGTTGTCGAGATCGAAGTCGATCTCGGATTCCTGGCTGACGCCGAACTCCGTGAACAGGTCATAGAGCGTCGAGCCGTCGGCGTTGAGGATGAGCCCCTTCACCGCGCCGAGCCGCTGGTACTCGAGCGTCGGATCGAGTACCAGGCTGACCGCGTCACTCAGCCGCGAGTTGACCATCGGCATCACCGACTGCACGTCGGTTTCCGATCCGAAGGCGCGCACGCCCTGCACCTCATCGGCGTTGATGCCGTCGTCGTGCTGGTAGTGCGGAATCAGCAGCGAGCGGGCGCGGCGCTTGTCCTTCGCCTTCGTTTCGCCTGCTCCGCCGCGGGGCGTCGGGTTGAGGAGCTTCAGGACACCGTCCTGCTCCTCGATCATGATCGACGTCGTCGTGACGCCGCGTTCGTTCCAGTCGATGACCTGGCCGGCGAGGCCCGGAACGAACGGCAGGTTGTTGATCGCGTCCGTGAGGCTGATGACGCCGAACGCGTCTTGGTTGAAAACGTCCAAACTCGGCATATCGTTTCTCCAGAAATGAAAAACCCCGCCGAGGCGGGGTTCTTGGGGTGCGGATCTGGGCGCTGTTAGCGCAGACGGATGCCGCGGTTGCTCAGCTGCTGGGTGGCGACCGCCTTCTGCGCGGCGGTGATGCCGCTCGGCCAGACGATCTCATTGCTGTTGCAGTCGGTGTCGCGCGCCGACACGACACACGCGCGATCTGCAGAACTCGCGTCCACCGCGGCATAGAGGATCCCGGCGGCCGTCTGCGTTCCGTCGGTCGCCGCGGGGTCGAGCTGCTCGTAGTCCCCGCCGGTGACGGTGACGTGGATGATGTCGCCGATGTCCCAGTCGTTGGCACCGTCGGCCACCGTGAGGTTGATGTGCGTGCTCGCGTAGGCCACGGCGACCGTGAGGTCCGGCAGCTGATCGCCGGACGGCGTCCGGACGCTGAACGTGCCCGCGTTGCCCGACTCGGTCTTGCCGGTCAGCACGTAGATGCCGACCTGCGCATCTGGGCCGAGCGTCACGGCGCCGATCGTGCCGTCGCCGGTGCCGCTGATCTTTGCGCCGGCCGCGGTCTTGAGTTGACCGAGAACGGAGCCAGCGGCCAGGTCCTGGCCGGAGTTGAGCTTGCCGTTCTCGCGGGACATGCAGCCGTTGGCTTCGGACAGGATGTAGCCGCCGGCATGGGTCGTTTCGGTAAGAGCCATGTTGTCCTCCAGTTACTGCCGCTGGTGATGACCAGACCCCGCGGCGGCAGCGCGGCGGCGGTTGTAGATGTCGGTCGCGCTTTCCACCTTCTGCGCCGTCGCGGCCTGCGGCGGCAGCGTGACGATCTCGACCTCGCCGGTGGCCTTGGCGTCGATGAGCTGCGCTCGTACCGCGGCGATGTCGGTGTTCGCCGCGACGTAGTCGGCGGCGAGCGATTCGACGCCGGCAGCAAAACACGCGTCGCGAACGGAGCTGGCGTATGCGATCGCGGTGTCCGCAGTTTGATTAGCGGGCCCGCGTTTGATCAGCGCGCGCGCGACGGCATCAGGCAGCGTCGAAATGCTGACGCGCGAAACAAACTCGGCTAGCGCGACCTCCGGCGATGGTCCCGATGCCACGACAGGAAGCAGACCGGCGGACATCTTCATCGGCTTCTTCTTGCGCGCGCCAGCATTGGTGTCATCGTCATCGCTGGCGTTTTCTTCAACCGCGACAAGTTCCGAGTCGACGTACCATTTGTGCACGCCCATATCCTCCATGCCGTCCACAATCACGCCGTACGGTGTCTCGGTGCTGACGATTTCGATCGTCCCGAACTTGTGCGCGGGGTCGTGCGGTTCCTTGATCTCCACGCGGTCGCCTTTGACGAACTTCGTGGAGTCGCCTCCCGACGCCGGCTCCACGCTGGTCTCGAGATGCTCCATCAACTCGTAGTAGGTGCCGATGCGATCGGCAAAGCCGATGCGCACGCAGTCCTCGCCCTGATAGACCTGCGCCTCGGTCGCGAGTACCGCGTCGACGTCCATGCCGCGGTAGCGCGCCACCGACGCCGCGAAGAGCGTGCGCATGCTGTCCATGCGCTCCTGCAGCCACGCGCGGGTCTTGTCGTCGAGCGGCGCGTGCGGGCTCATGTCGTTCTTGTGCGCGCCGGAATAGATCGCCGTGATGCGCACGCCGAGCTTCGCGTCGAACGCCGACTGGTCGATGTGATACGCAATCACGCCGACCGATCCACCTCCGCCGGTCCGCGTAATCCAGATCTCGCCGCACGACGCGGCAATCGCGTACGCCGCCGAGTAGGCGTAGTCGTCGATGACCGCTATGACGCGCTTCTCGCCGCGCGTCGCGTAGATGTGGTCGGTCAGATCGAACAGGGCCGCGCCCATTCCGCCAGGCGATTCGATGCGCATGACGATGGTCTCGATCGTCGAGTCCGTCCGGGCACGATCGTAGCTGCTGCGCAGTTCCTGATAGCTGAGGGGACCGGGATCGCAGAGGTCGCCCTCGTAGCGATTGACGAGACCGCCGGACACGTTGATCACTGCGACGTTGCGTGCGGGCGTAACAACCTTGCCGAATTCGTCCTTCGTCGCCGGCGCGAGCTCGCCGATGACCAAGGTCGGAGGCCGCGCCTCGACCGCGCCGGAGAGATACGCGCCGACGACCTGCTCGCCCATTTGCGGATGTACGAGCAGCGGTTGCCCGAATGCCTGCGTGAAGATCTGCGAAACCAGCGGCGACTGGGACCTGCCCAGAAGTCGCGCCAACAGGTTCCATTTACTGGTCGGCTTGGTCATTGTTCCCTTCCTGCGGCGCACTCGCCTTCGATGGGGCCGACTTGCTCTGCCGGCCGTCGCTGTCATGCTGCAACCCGAGTTTGTCGGCGCGCTCGTTGTCGCGCTTCTGCTGCAGGTCGGTTTCTTCGGGGTCGTTACCCTGCCCCAGGATCACGTCGCTTCGGGGCTTGAATCCCGCGCGCACTGCCTTCGTCTCGGCATCCACGTCCTGCACCGGGTGGCTCCACGGCCAGCCCTGCGGGACCCACTGCGCCGCCGTGACCTCGTCGCGCAACTCGGCGTAGTTCGGAACAACGATCTTCCCGGCGAGCACGCCAGCGTCGAACCAGGCCTCGCGCACAAGCTGGCAGAACCGCGGGATCATGTAGAGCCACTGATCCATCTCGATCAACCGGCGGAATTCGTTGAGCACCAGCTTCAGCGCGCGATCGCTGATGTCCTTCAGGTCGCCGGTCAGCACCTCGAGCGGAATTCCTGCGCGGGCGCAGAACGCCATCAGCTCGGTGCGAACGAAGTCGGCGTAGTCGTTGCCGGCGCCGGGCGGCGACGAAAACTTGACGTCCCATCCTTCCGGCAGCTCCTGCATCGTTGCGGGCTCGAGGCCCGCGATCGGCGTGTCGTCTTCATCTACGCCGGCCTTTGACTCTTCCAAGATGCTGTCGTTGGCCGCGGCCGGCGGCCGCGTGTAGAAGCCAGCGAATAGGTTCTGGATCGCCTGGCGCTCCGCGACGTTGTCGCGCGTCGTCGCCAGCGTGTTGATCAGCACGAGCACCGCTTGACAGCGCGGAATGCCCCGAATCTGTCCAGCACGCAGCGGCCGATAGAGATGGATCACCTGCTCGGCCGGGACGCGCACGAGCTCGTTGCCGCGCGCGTCCATCCAGGTTACGTCGCCAGGGTGCGAGCGGTACATCCAGTAGGCGACCCGCTTCCCGATAGAGCTGAACTCGATCCCTTGTCGAATCGCGTTGCCGTTGCTCGCCGTGCCGTAGTAGTCGCGCGGGCACTGCTCGGATTCGATGAGTTGGACCTGCATCGGCACCGGTAGCCCATCTGTCGGACGCCGGGCCCGGATACGTGCGAACACCTCGCCTGCCTCGTCCCACTCCGTCCACGCAAGCTGCTGCTGACCGTAGAACGTCGAGACGCCGTCGGCGTCCATGTATTTGATCTGCGCGAGCCATAGCGCGTCGACGAGGGCACGGAACTCCGGAGTGCCCCAAACCTGCTTAGCCTGGATGCCGACGCCGACGCCGTTCGCGGCGCGCTTCTCGATCGCTGCACCGACCCACGCGTTGTTGCGCACGGCGTCGCGCATGCGCGCAAGAACCGTCCCCACGTTGCCGGCGGAGTTCGGCCCGGACATCGGCGGACGCCAATGCTTGAGGCGCCGGCCATGACCGCCTGCGCGCAGCTCTTCCTGGCTCACGTGAGGCCATCTCCGGTTTGCACGACGCGGTAGGTTCGCCGGCGCTTCGCGCCGCCGTTCTTCTGCTGCGCGATCTCTTCGAGCAGCTGAGCGATGTACTTGTCCAGCGCCGCCATGTCGGCCGCGTTGTACGTGAGTCGGCGGTCGCCATGCTGAAAGCTGACCATGAGGACGCCGGTGCTCAGCTTGTGCCGCGCGACGTAGGCCTGTTCGAGCCAGGTCTGCAGTTGAGATTCGGTCGGCATCAGCGCCCCAGGTATTTGCTTGCAGCGCGCCGAAGCTTCTTTTTCGGCACGACGCGAATCTCCGGCTCGACATCGGGCCGGCGTATTTCAGGGTTCGAATCCCAGGGCAACGCCCAAGCGGGCGGCCGCTCCCAGTTGATCTGTTCAGCCTTGAGCAGCAGGCAGTTGGCCGAGTTGTAAACCTCGAGGTCGAACGACTCGTTCGGCGCCGAGTTCGGGTTTTCCCAGCGCTTCGCGCCTCGGGACTCCGCGGTCAGCTCCTCGAAGAAGCTCCGCGGCAGCCACGTCGGGAAGTGGTAGTAGCCCGGCCCTGGCGTCTCTCGCTTCAGGTTTGCGCTGACCGCATCCTTCAGGATCGTGGTGTTGATGAAGATCACCGGCACATCACCGGACGCACTGGTCTTGCTGTCCTTGCGTCTGCGCGTGTCCGGGAAGCGCTCCTCGATGCGAGGGGCGTTGTCGGAACTCGCGCCGCGCACCAGTCGCACGTTGCGGTGCAGTTGCCTTACCTTCAGAGATCGCCAGAACTGATAGCCGCGCTCGGTGACGCCATCCTCGCCGCCGCAGTCAATCGCGACGCGAAGGATCGGCATCGTCCGACCCGACCCGTCGGCAAGCGCGTACCGGCGCGTGATCACCTTGTCGATCAGACGATCCCAGTCTTCCGCGTAGGCCGCTGGGCTGATTCGAAGGAAGCCGCCTTTCCCGTCGTCGCGCCGCGATGATCGCAGCGTGTATCGATCGACGATCCAGCGCTCGTTGTTCGGACCGACGCCGGTCACCTGCACAACGAAACCGGCGCGCTTGCCGGCCTGCACGTCCACCGACGCGACGAGGAAGCGGACGCCGTTCGGCACGAGGTCCGCCACCCATTCCGGGGCTATTTCCGCTTCGGCCTTGGTGCGCTCCTGCAGCGCGTGAGCATCGCGCTCTTCGCGCCCAGTCAGCGGCTTGAACGGCATCGCCTGGTCGACATTGCAGGTCGACTTGAGCGGCTTCTGCTCGCCGGTCTGCGCGTACTGCCGCACGGCCTGGAAGTAGCGCTCAACGAGCGACACCCAACTCTGGTAGCCAGCCGCCGCGCCGCCGAGCCAGAAGCTCGCGGTTCGCGATCGCAGCAGCTCGCCGGTCACGGATCCGTCCGGCCACATCTTCTGGCCTTCACCGACCCAGCGCCCGCGCTGGTTCATGCCGTCCTTGTACTTGCCGTCGATGCCGACGCCGCAGTGCGGGCAATACGCGTACTGGAACCGCTCGGCCAGAACCAGCGGATCCTCGACGAGCACGCGCTCGATCAGTTCCTCGATCGGTGGCACCTTGAACAACGAGAGCCCAGGCGCGGCTTCGAACGGCTCCCGGCATTCCGGGCACGGCCAATGCCACCGGCGCCGATCGCCGCGGTTGTACAGACTCAGAATTCCGTCTACCGGCGGCGCCTCGTGCGGCGTCTTCGGCGACCAAGCCTTCACCCAGTCCTTCGCCGGGCTCGACTCCGCAATCGCGATTCCGCTAGAGCCGAACGTCTGGATACGCTTCAGCAGCAAGCCCCACAACTCGTCGATCGACAGATCGCCGGTCATGTTGTCGACGTCCGTCGCGATCGCGCGCTTGATGTCCTTGCCCGACACGATGCCCATGCTGGGCCAGCCGATGCGCAGGATCATCCCGCTGCGGAACATCTTGAACAGCACGTTGTTGTCGTGCGCGCGCGGACTCTGGCGCTTCGCGAGCTCCGGCGACGCCTCGATACCGCGCCGAATTCGGCGCTTCGCGTAGTCCTCCGCTTCGGCCTGATTCGTCTGCACGATCAGCATGTCGGCCGGGTCGTCGACGATCGAGTAGGCGAGCACGCCGTCGACTAGCGCGATCGTCTTGCCCGATCGTGCCGGGCCGGCGAATACGACCGCCTCGTACAGCCGCGATCTCGCTAGGTTGACCGGCTCGACCATGTACGGCGCGTTGCGCGCGCTCCAGTTTCCCGGCGACCCGCTTGGGTTCACCACGCGCAGATTGTTCGCGATCGACTCGGCGACCGTGACGCGCGCCGGCGGCTTCAGCATCTCGCAGACGTTGAGCCGGATCTCCTGCGCCGATGCGTACATCAGTCTGACGCCTGCTCGGCGGGGGCGTCACCAACCAGTCGGTCGTAGAGCGCTTGGCGCTGCTCGCCGATCACCTCGCCGATCGCCACAGCCTGCTCAGGCGACAGGTCGGCCCTTCGTTCGAGCACGTCGGGCAGCGTGTCCAGGAACTGCACCAGCCCCTTTACGAGCTCCGCGTATTCGACCTCGACCTCGGCCGCCGGGATGAGACGGCGCGCCTTCGCCTGGACGGCGAGCCGGCTCTCCTCCGAGTTGAACCAGTCCTTGCGCTCCTTCGGCGGGAGGTCACAGGGATCGAAGTCCTCCCCGCCGCCAGCATGCCCCTTGTCGAGCAGCACCGGTGCGGCGTCCCGCAGCCGGTAGACCGGGTGTCCGGCGCGAACTTCGGCCGCCGGAACGTTCGCTGCGGCCAGCCGCTTCGCGACCGTGTCGCGCCCCATCCCGAACTCAGCCGCCAACCTAGCTATGGAAAACAGCAGGTTGCGCTCTATCCGTTCGACAGTCGCCATACGGCAAGGGGCGCAACCCTCAAAGCCGCGCCAGTCCTAGAAAGTTAAGGGGTTGCTGTTGCGCCCATAGGGGGCCGAAAACTGCCGACCACCGCGAGTCTTCGTCCCCGCTGTGGCGCGCGGCTCCCAGAGGGACCCCGACATTGTATACATTGATGCATTGCAGCACGGTGTTGCATGAGCGCAACATGGAGCCGAGACCCGATCACCCTACGGCCCCCACGGTCTTGGGCTGACGCCAAGCGTTGTTTCCCGGCCACATGATCCACGGCGTGTCGGAGTGGTCGCTCAGGGGCTGGCCGAGCGTGGCAACAACTTGATGAGCCCACGCTATGTCGATGCTCTCGGCCACACCCATGAGCCGCAAGGCGGTAGCCATACCGTTTACGTCGCCAACATAAACCGCATGACCACCCTCATGCCTCGACCGATACCATTCGCGCCAGATGACCGCCTGTGCGGTCAGACGCATCAGTTCGTCCCTGATGTACGGAAGCGGCATCACGCCATGCGCCGTGGGGTTGGCCCAGATCTCTGCCTCGGTAGGAACGGGGGACACTTCGCCCCGCGCATAGACGGCCTCGCCAGTGCAGCTGGCCAGCGTGAGCGCAGCGAGGTTGGTGATCGCGGTGCGGCGGTTCATGACTTGACCTCGGCGTGTAGGTTGGAGATGGCAGCCTTGTCCGCGTTGCACTGCTGCAGGCTGGCAGCCCAGCTCACGATCCAGTCCGTCATGGCCTGGTACGTCGCGCCAGGGCGTGGCGGCGCAGGCGTCGCGGCCGTCAGCTCGGCCGGCACCGGCACGAACTGCAGCACCGGCACGCTGATCGTCCGCGTCCGCGTCGGGTCGGGACGCGCGAGCCGCTGCGTCGTCGAGCACGCCGAGCACAGAGCCAGGCACAGGCTGAGCAGCGCAGCTGTCAGCAGCGAGGGAATACGCATGGGATAGCTCCTGCCGGGTGGCGGCGAGATCGCGCTGGGCCTGAGCCTGGGACTTGGCCCGCTGGCTCAGCACTGCGCTGGTGATGGTGGCCATGTTGTTGCGCTCGCCGATGCACGCCTGCAGCCCTGCATCCAAGGCCAGCGCTCTGCCCTCGGCGTCCGCTGCCTGCTGCAAACGTACGGCCGCATCGGCGTGCGCCTGCATGAGCATAGGCGCGAGCTCAGCACGGGCAGCACGGTCGCCGGCCCGCACGCCATGCGCGTGCAGCAGCCAGACAGTCAGCAGCACACCCAGAACGGCGTAGAGCTGCCACGGTAGCGAGCGCAGGAACGACCAGACGCCGCCGAGCAGCGCCTTTACGATGGTCATCTTGGGAAATCCTCCGGGCGATTCGTTGCATCCGCCCGTGCGATCTTCTTGAGCGTGTAGCTGATGTTCCCGCCGCAGCGCGCGATAGCGGAGATCTCGACGAACTGACGGGCCTGACATGCATTCATGTCGACGACGGGCCACCAGTGGGGGCGCGCCCCCTTGTCCAGCTCGAAGTTCTCTGCGGGAAATGTTGCAGTGATCGGATCCGCCAGTTCGCGCTGCAGCGTGCGGTACGGCCAACCTTGCACGCGCCACACTGGCAGTGGGTCACCGTCCGCCCGATAGATCGTGCAGTAGCGAACCCCGGGCGGACCTGGTATGCCGGCCGTTCCCGGCTGGCAGTAGCGCCCCTGCTGGATTGCCAGCGGGTGCTCGTCACGGTGACCTTCCTTGACGAAAAGGCGCTCGCCATGGACGCCGATGGCGCGTTTGGATTCGGGTCGCTGTATCTGGATCGAATCGCCGACCCATAGCGTTCTCGCTTCGTCATCGCTCAGGATGACGCCGCGCAGCTTCTGCTCGCGCATGATCAGCTCTCGCGTTTGCGGTTGAGGTAGTCGCCGGCGAACTTCATGAGCCCCTCGGCGCCGATATGCCCGGCCAGGCTGGCTAAGCCGTAAAGCGCCGGCGCGGGCAGATCCGGCCACAGCGCGAGCACGACAGCGGCGATCATCGCGGTCGTGCCACCGACGATCGCGCGACCGGCGAACACGCGCCAGGGCACGCTCTCGGCCGAGGCCATGGCCTTGCCGACAGCGACCAGCGCGCCGACGGCGAACAGCATCAGCAATCCGCGATCGTGCTGGTCCATACGATGAGCCCCATGTTTCATGCCGCCGCCGCTCCCGACAGCTCGTTGTAGATGCGCTCGATGCGCTGTACATAGCCGCGCGTCTCGGCGGCGTTGGCGTCACCAGTGACGCGGTGCAGTTGCGCGATGATCGAGGCGTAGTCGGCAGCGCCGCCGGCGAGCTGCTGGGCCTTCATGATGTTGCCGAGGCCGGCGTTGTAGCTGGCCTGCGCGAGACGGCGGCGGTCGGCCTCGGTGCGCTCGACCTTGCCCCACGCGCGGCGCAGCTTGCCCAGGTAGTACGCGCCGGCGCGGATCGCGTGCTCCGGCTGGAACGGCGTTGCGTCGGCCGGCAGATTGAGCTCGACCTTTACGTCGCGCCAGGTCGGCGCCATGAACTGAGCCAAGCCCATCGCGGCGGCCGGCGATTGCGCGGCCGGGTCGAGCGCGCTTTCCGCGATCAGCTCGGCCTTCCACCACAGCCACGCGTCGGCGCCCCACGCAGAGAGAAATGCGCCTGCCGACGCACGGATGTCGCGGTCGTAGCGGTCGGTCCACTTCATCTCAGCAGCCCTTCCGGCCGTAGCGGATGTGCCAGACGACGAACAGCGCGGCAGCGGCGACGATCGGAAGCGTCGCCCACCACTGCCACGACTGCGCGGTCATTTCACGAGCGCAAGCGCGCCGAGCACGAACGCGAAGACCAGCGCCGTGCCGGCCAGCACCGGCGAACCGGTGTAGGCCAGGCCGACGGCGCCGGCGACGAATGCGACGGAGACCAGGGCCTTCACGGCTGCTGACCCTTCCAGCCGCCGGTGATGCTGGCGCGGTGAGCAGCCGTCAGGCGCACCCACTCGAGTTCTTCCTGCGGTGTCAGGCCGCGCACGGCGAAGTCGAGCGGGAAGCCGTCGGACGATTCCCGGACCGTATGCGTGCGGTCCAGCACGAAGCCGAAGCCCAGTTGCTTGACCGGATGCACGGCAGGCGTGACGGCGCCCTGCAGCTTCGGCGTCAGATTGCTGCCGGCCTGGGCGAAGAAGTCGCCGAACACGGAATGGCCGTCGAGGCTGCCGTCCGGGTTGATGGCGCAGTTCTGCAGCACGAGCTGGCGCTCTTCCTCGGACGTGCAGAACGGCAGCGAACGGACGCTGAGGAAGCGCCGGCCCGGCATCAGCTTCGCGCTGCCGCGGGTCCAGTAAAACGGTCCTTCGTGGCCGACGATCTCGTGGTCGATCTCCGGGATCACGCCCTCTGCGCGCAGCGCGGCGATCAGATCGCGAACGAGCTGGGCTCCGCCATCGGATTCCAGCACTTCGGTCGACAGGCTGGCTGCGATGGCGGCATCGTGCTCGCGCAGCGCTTCGGCAGCGCCGGCCTTCGCCTCGGCGCGAATCGCGGCGAGGTCTTCGTTCGTGAGTGCCATGAGGTGCTCCTTGTTGTCAGCCGGCGGCGAGCTTGTCGCGCAGGCGGAAGCCGAGCAGCGGCCAGATCTTCGCGACGGCGTTCTGTCGCGCGATCTTCCGGCCGATCTCGGCGTCGAAGTTCTCCGGCGACGCGCAGGCGCTCTCGCCGGTAACGGTGAAGCCGTTGTCCAGCACCAGCACGCAGAACGTGAGCAGGTGCAGCGGCGAATCGTCGCCCGGACGGTCCTGATGGCCGGCGTAGTACGCCGACCGCGCGCCGTCGGCGGCAGTGAAATACCACTCGAGGCTGATGGCGGCTTCGATGTCGGCCGGCGTCACGCGCGGCGCATTGAGGCCTTTGGCCTGGATCTCGGCCTCGATATTCTTGTCGGGCATGGTGTTGCTCCGGTTGCGCGCCGGGTGGCGCGGCGATTGGTGAACCGTGCGGGTTTCGATCCCTCCTCAACAGGGTGAAGGCCTGTCCGCCACGCCAGCTGCGTCACGGTTCGAATGGAGCGAGCTGCGGGAATCGAACCCGCATCGTCAGCTTGGAAGGCTGTCGTTCTGCCGTTGAACTACGCTCGCGATGGGCGGCCGGCGCATCGGCTCAGGGGGTGTCCGGGCAGGACAGCCGACGGCCGGCCATGCAACTGCGCTCAGTGCATCGGCGGCTTGGGCTGACAGCCGTCGCAGTTCGCGGGGCAGTCGACACAGCCGGTCCAGGAGCCGTCCTCGGGCATCAGCGCGCGGACAGCGGGAACCGCAACATCGGCCGACGGCGCGGCCGACGCAGCGAACGCTGCGATGGCGAGTGCGATCGAGATGGTCAGATTGCGAAGCATAGGTCTACTCCTCATGGTTGACGCCCAGAAACGACAAAGCCCGCTTGCGGGCGGGCTTCTTCGACGATGGGGATTTTCGGGAGAATTTCCGCCGGTCACAACGGCGGAAATCGCCTCAAGCTGGAATCTCATCGGGCGCGAGGTGGGAATGGATGTCCCGGGCGGCGATATAGACCAGCTCCTCGATCTTGGCGTACACCCACTGATAGATGGGCAGCCAAGTAGACCGGAAACGCGTCTCGCTGACGCCGAGCTGCACCGCGCGCCAAGCGTTGAACTCGCCGACATGACCAGTGCCGGCGCAGCGCAGGCAATCATGCTTGAGGAACCCGCGGTCGGCGGTGCCTCTGCCCTCGCAGTCAGGGCAGTGCCGCGGCTCCCGCATCTCGGTGATCACAGCGTCGATGATCGTCGGATAGCGCTCCATCTTCGAAGGCCACACCGTAGCGTGCAGCTGCCGCACAACGGCCTTCATACGATAGATGTTCCGCTGCAGGTCTTCCGGCACCCGGTTGCTCAGGGCTGCGAGCGCCTCGAGCGAATGCAGGCCGCGACGAGCCTCATCGACGGCGGCGTAGCGCTCGTTGAACTCGGTCAACACGACCCGCAGCAGCAGCTCGCGCGCCCGCGCAGTCGACGCCGGCGACTGCGGCCACCAGATCCAGCAGAAGGTCTCGCGGGCGAGCTCGTGCTGGCACATTCCGACCGCGGCGGCGATGTCCTGCGGCGTCACCTCCGGCATGCCGCCGCGCCCCGTGTCGTACCGCACCGTCTGCGCGTAGAGCCTGCCCATCATCTTGCGCACGTCCATCAGATTCCCCTCTCGAATTCGGACTCGGCGGCTCGGACGTCATCCGTGAAGTCGGCCAACAGCACGGCGCCCGTGTAGTTTCCGACGAGCCTTGCACCCTGCACCCAGGGCTCCACCTTCACGATCTTCAGCTCGACGCGGTCGCCGCGCGGACAGATCCAGACCTCGGCCGGCCGCGCCGCGAACCGCGACCAGATCTGCTTGATGACGTAGTCGCTGATCATCGGCACTGGCTCCGCCTCAACTGCGCCTGCAGCTCGTTGGAGTGCCGCACCCGGGCGTCGCGCTTCGCAGCAGCGGCGCGCACGGCTGCATGGTTCCGGATCGTCGGCGACATGCTGTAGCGCAGTTGGGCCTTGGCGTACGTGACCACGGCCCAGGCCGCAGCGAGCAGGGCGCGGGCGGCATCGGTGCGTGTCGGCGCGCTCATGACTTGCCCTGCCCGATGTAGAGCTTGCGTCCACCGATGATCCGACCGCGCTTCCCACCGGCACGCATCGCGGCGCGCGGATCGAACTGCAGCATCTGCTGCCGTGTCGTCCGGCCGGCTTTGATGTGCTGGACGACCGCACTGCGCGAGATCACCGGCACGATGGCCCGGATCTCCGCGACCGTCATGCGCTGGCCTTCAAATTCGTAGCGGCGCGCGGTCATTGCCCACCTCCGTTGATCAGCTCGTTCTGCTGCTGTAGCAGTTGGTCGTCGGTGCCGAACGTTCGGCGGAATTCCTTCGATGCCCGCGCGAGACTCGGACCATAGGACCATTCCGCAAATCTGGCGCTCTCGCCCGCCGGCAGCACGCCGCGGTGATGCCAAGCGCAGAGGCAAACCGTCTCGTCATGCCCGCGGCGCTTCCGGCCGGCTTGGCCACCCTCGTTGAGGTGGTGGATCTCCGACTCGTTCGGCTGCGTCATCCGCACGGCGCGGCACGCGATGCAGCCCAGCGCCTTCATAGCTTCCCAGCGCGCCTTCTGCGCGGCGGTCGCTGGGGCTGGCTTCTTGCGATATGCCTTGAGCGTCGAGCGCTTCGGCTCGCGACCCTTGCGTACCGGATTCAGCGGCTTCCGGCGCTGCAGGGGCTTCGGCTGCTTCTTCGGGGTCTTGACCGGCTTCGGTATGGCGCGCAGACTCATCCTGAGCACCTCGACCGCGCGGCGACGTACAACCGGCGCATGTCCTGCACGCCAGCATCCAGCAGCGCCGCCGCGGCGCCGACGGCCGCGCGCGCGGCGCAGTAGGCGGCGATGAACAGCTCTGCTAGCAATCTGATAGCAGCGTCTTTCATACCTCGGTCACCTCCACGCCGTAGAGCGCCTTCACCTGCTTGACCTTGTTGATGTAGACCCGCGTCCGAGTGCCTCTCGACTTCACGTCCTCGACCCGCACGCCGCCGGCCGCGAGCACAACCAGGAAGTCGGCGCGGTAGCGGATGCCGCCGGGCAGATCGAACGTCGGCTGCCGGATGAACCACAGCACCTCGCCGGCCGCGCGCAGCCGCTTGAGCTCGACGTAGCGCGCCGCCTCCTTCTTCGAGTCGAACCGCAGCCCGTCGACTTCGGTGCGCACGTTCTTGAACTTCGGCGCGGGCGCGGATCGGAATCCGTATCGAGTTCGCATTTCAGTTATCCAGGAATGCCTGCCGCGACCGCCGCGGCGCGCGTTGCTTCGATTCCGCCGGCGGCGGCTGGGGATATGCGTCGTCCCAGTCTTCCAGGCGCATCTGGTCGAACCGGTTGCGCAGCAAGATCGTTTCGCCGAGTCGCAGGTTGCGGCCCTTCGCCGGGATCAGCTCGACCGTTCCGGCCATGTGGCTGTCGCGGTCGTAGTAGTCCTCGCGGTGCAGGAAGTAGATGGCGTCTGCCTTCTGCTCGATCTCGCCTGACTCGCGCAGATCGGTCAGCGTCGGGCGCTTGTCCTGGCGTCCGGCGACGTTCCGGTTGAGCTGGCCGAGCAGTACGACGGGGCAGCGCAGCTCTTTCGCGAGCGTCTTGCAGCCCTGGACCACGTTGCCGAGCTCGTGCCGCAGTTCCTTCGTGCGGTCGACGCCCATGTCATGCAGGTGGTCGATCACGATCAACCGAATCGGCTCCCGCAGGTGCTCCCGCCGCGCACGGGCCATCAGCTGCTCGATCTTCAGGGCCGGCGTCTCGTCGATCAGCAGCGGCGCATTCGTGAGCTGGCCGGTCATGGCGTAGAGCCGCGACCAGTGCAGCTCGCTGTCGCCACCATCGACCGGGAAGTCGACCCAGCTGAATGGGATTTCTCCGTGGCACGCCAGCATGCGGGCCATGCACTCGTCGCCGGTCATCTCGACTTCGAACACGGCGGCGCGGGCACCGCGCAGCGCCGTGAAACCGGCGAGCTGCAGGCCGAACGCGGTTTTCCCCATGCTTGGCCGCGCGGCCACGACGTAGACGCAACCATCGCGCAGCCCTTTCGTGTGCTCGTTCAGCGCACGCCACGGCGTCGGCAGGCCGACGAGTCCGCCGCCCTGCTCGGCGTAGCGCCTCGTCATCTCGGCGACAAGGCGCTTGATCAGCGGCTTGGTCGGCTGCAGTCCGGTGCGCGCGTTGCTCGACTGCAGCAGGCTCAGCTCTTGCGACGCGACCGCCATGACCGCCTCGGACCCGGCGCCGCGGGCGAACGCCGCGGTCGCCAGACTCGTCCCGACGTCGATTGCCCGGCGCAGCTGCGCCTTCTCGCGCACGATCTCCGCGTACGCGACGATGTTCGCTGCGCTTGGCGTCGTGTTGGCGAGCTCCAGGATGTACTTCACCCCGCCGACCAGATCGGCGATGCCCTGCGCGTCGAACCATTCGCCGAGCGTGACCGCATCGACCTCGTCGCCGCGCTGCGACTGCTCGCAGATCCCGCGGTAGATGACGCGATGGTCCTTGCGGTAGAAGTCGTCCTCGCGCAGCCAGTCGGCGATCAGCGCCAGCCGGTCCGGCGCGATCATCAGTGCGCCGAGCACGGCCTGCTCGGCCGGGACGTCATGCGGCGGCACCAGCGGCGCGCTCATGCCTCACCACCTTCCGGAGCGTGGTACTTGCCCTCGATGACCTTCGCGAAGTTCGTCGGCCGGACCAGCCACTCGAGGTCTCCCTCGAACGGGCGGCGATGTTCGTCGTGCTCCTGGCCCATCAGGAACGGGCTCTTGCGGACGTACCCGAAGAATCGGCGCCACCAGCCCAGGTCCTGCCGCGCGGGCTTGCTGCGCCAACGAGCGCGCAGCAGCGATTTCCGCGTCTCGTTCAGCTCGACAATGCGGCGCCATTCCGGGAGAACTTCGTGGTAGACCGCCACGATTTCGGTATGCGGACACGGCGGCACGCCGACAGGCGTGTCCACCTCACCGTCAGGTGAGGAAGATTCTTCCCCTGTCTCCTGTCCCTCTCCACTGTCCCCTATCCCCTGTCCCTTTAGGGGCAGGGACTCCCCTGGGACGTCCCTGAGTTGTCCCTGCTCTTGTCCCTTGGATGTCCCTGGGGACGCACCTTGGGACACTGCGGGGACGTCCCAGCGATCGCTTCCGGTGCGCTCCATGTGTGCGCGCCAGTCATCGAACGTCGGATAGACGGGCGTCGCCCCGGCGCGCTGCGCGGCTTTCTTGATGCGCTCGCACTCGCGGCGATGCCTCAGCCGAAGCTTGCCGTCCCAGGCCTCGATGGCCTTCTCGGCGATCGTCGGGTGGTAAAGGCGCCCGTCACTGCACCGCACGAACCCGCGCAGTGCGCCGGTCCGCACGCGCATCCAGGACTTCACGTCGCCGCGCCCGTAGCCCGCATAGCTCGCAAGCGCCGTGTCGTTGTCGGGCAGGCTGCCGGCCGGGACCTGGTGCCACGCGGTGCACCACAGCAGCACTGCGGCGCGGAACTCGTCGCCGGTGGCCTCGATCGCGAGATCGCTGTCCCGCAGCCGTGCGACCTGCAGCGGCATGAACTCGAAATCTCGCAGATCGATTTCGGCGGGGACCAAAGGCTCGGTCATAGCCTACGCCCGCTTCACGATTTCGGCGATGGCGTGCATCACCGGCTTGCAGTGCTTGAACTGCGCAGCAAGCTGTTCGCTATTCGGATCGAACTCGCGCAGGAACTTATCCCGGATCTCCTCCGCGCCTTTCAGCCCTTCTCGGCTGGCGATGTCATTGAGAAGGTGCTCGAGGCGCCCGAGGAACAACCGAACGAACTGCGATCCAGCCTGCGATTGCGCTGGCTGCGACGGCGCCGTGTGACGCTGCTTCGCTGCAGCCGACAGCGTAATCGCCTTTTCCGTCATGGCTTGCCTGGCCTGCTTGCTCTCTGCGGCCACGATGCGGCGCTGCGCGTCGGGGTTCAGATGTGCAATGCGCTCTGCCTCATTGACAGACATCTCCCCGGACTCAACCTTCGCAACCAGCTCCGGCGTTCCGTGGCTCTTGACGACGTTCGCGCGCTGAACTACTCGGCGGGACACGTTTAGCATCTCGGCCGCCAGCGGTTGAGGCACAGAAGGTGCGCCGATTGGCGCACCTTTTGAGTTCGCCTTTACGCCATCGGCGAGGTTGCTCAGCTTCGCTGCGATCATGGCGCGTTGAGATTCGCTGATATGCCGGCGACTCAGGTTCTCGCTGATGACGAAAGCAAGCGCGTCCTTTCCGACGAACTGCGTGAAGCGCGGCGCGACGCCGCACTCCAGGCACGCGCGGTAGCGATGTCGGCCGTCGAGGATCTTGCCCTCGTGCAGCACGATGTCGTGATGAAGGCCGTTGGCCTTTATGTCCGCGACGATGCCGCGGAATTGGTCCGCGGACATGTCGGGCAGGATCCTGCAGAGCTCGTGGAATTCGTACTGCATCACAGCACCGTCGGGAATTCATCGCCGGTGCGCGGGAAGATCGACCGCGCCGAAGTGACGCGCCGCCCCTTGCGACGCAAGTTCCACGCCTTGATAACCGCGTGCCACAGCGCGTGCGGCTTCAGGCTTTCGCCGGCATTTCGAGCAGCAATCAGCCGCTCACGGAGCTGGTACACGGGGTCACTGCTGGCAAGGCTCGCGCCGGTGAACAGGTCGTCCATGAACTGATCGGCAGCCGCGGGGTCGCGCATAGCAAAGAAGTAGTGCAGCGCGATGGCCTTGCTGTGGTGCAGTGGCGGGTAATGGCGCGGCAGTCCGCGGATATGCTCAAGGCTCTGCGTGATCTTCGGATGCTCCAGCCAGAAGTCGCGGATCTCATGATTCGTCCGGCGCACCGTCGAGTGCCACTGAAGGCCGGCGTGGACGTTGATGATGACGTGCATGGCGGTCGCCAGCTGCAGCGCGTCCCAGTATCCGACGCCTTCGATATTCAACACGTCCGAAGGCGCGCGCTTCTTGCCGGTGTCGACCGTAACCTGGGTCTCGTCGTCGAGGCCTACCACGATGATGCAGCGCTGCGCTTTGCCGGAACGTATGATTGCGTTGAGGCGATGCTGTCCGTCGAGCAGCTTCTGCGACTTCGAGAACCGGATCGAATCCCCATTCGCCTTCCAGGCGCCGGCCAACATCTCCTCGGCGTACTGCTCGACGCGCTTGTCGTTGAGGTTGCGGTTGTTGCGGTTGTACCCGAGCCACACCTGCGCGATCTCCGGCGTCACGAGCACATCGTGGATACCGTATTGGTCGCACTTGGGAAGTTCGGCCGGGTTGATGTTGCCGCTGCGGTTGCCTACACTAGCCATGTCGATACTCCTGCCCTTTTGGGCCTTGATTGCCCCGCGCTCACAACGCGGGGTTTTCTTTCTGCGGGTGCGACTCATCCGCGCCCCGCATGCAGATGGATCTCTGCGCCGTCGGCAGCGAAGTGCAGCAGACCGGCGTCGGCCAGCTGGTGCAGTCGTTGTGTGACGCCCGCGCGGCGGATCGACGCTGTCCGAGCTATCTCGGTATAGAGCTCGCGGGAGGCTCGTAGCGGGACGCCATGCTCGTAGCGGGACGCCAGAGCCACGAGCATCAGCTTCGTCGGCGCGCACCGCACGTCTTGGCGCAGCGCCCATTTCATTGCGGTGGCGCTCATGCGGACACCTGCTGACGGAACAGCGCTGGCCCGGATTGCGTTTCGAGGTACGCCGCTACGAACTCCGCCGCGACCTGCGGGACGATGGCATTGCCGTAACCGCGCAGTCGTCCCACTCGGGCGGGTAGCCCATGAGCCAGCGGGAATGTGCCGGGTTCAACTGGCCGCCACTTTCCATCGCGGCATCCGAGCCAGTCAGCAGTTCGCCAGAAGCCGTGAGTCGGCAGGGCGTCACTAACTTGCAGCACGCCCCGAAGTCCGTCACCGCGCCGCCCGGCGTCCTGCCCTTCCTTGTGAGAAAGCTCTCGGGCGACCCGTTCGATGGCGCTGCCGTCGGCGTCGGCCAGCCCGTCAACAGCGCGACCGTCCTGCGGCTGCTGTCGTTGTTCCCAGCCGCGTTGTTGCCGTTCTGCGCCGGTGTACCCGCCATCGGCGTTGGCCAGCCGGCCAGCATTGCGAACGCTGTTTCGCTCAGCGGCTTGCCGCGCGTTTGCGCCAGTCGTTCCGCCAGTCGTTCCGCCAGGAATTCCGCCGATCCGCCCGCGCTGTGCCAGTCCCTCGCGACCGGAGTCGGCCACCCAGCACAGCCGCTGTCGGATGTGCGGTGCGCCGATGCCCGCAGCGCAAAGATCTGCTGCTGCGCAGGCGTAGCCCTGACCTTCAAGGTCAACTGATACAAGATCCCACCACTGCAGGGCAGCCGCTGACGCAAACTGTTCGCCAACGATGACTGCAGGCTGGCACTGCGCGATGAGGTGCAGCCACGCAGGCCAAAGATGCCGCTTATCTGCAAACCCCTGGCCCGGACCTGCATCGCTGAAAGGCTGGCAAGGGCAGCTGCCAGTCCAGACGCTGCGATCATCAGGCCAGCCGGCGAGACGAAGCGCTCGGCTCCATCCGCCGATGCCGGCGAAGAAATGGCACTGCACGAATCCGCGCAGATCGATCGGTCGGACATCCTCAATGCTCCTCGTGTCGACCTCGCCGTCGGCGATCAGTCCGCGGCGGATCAGCTCGCGCAGCCATGCCGCGGCGGCTGGGTCGTTCTCGTTGTAGTAGGCGCCGCTCACTGGTCGCAGCCCCGGCCGACTTCGCGGCCGCTCGCGGACGTGAACTTGCGCCACGGCACCCAGCCGGCCGGGCAGTGAAAGCCCCACTCGCGGAGGCGCGGGCCGGTGATGAACAGGGTCGTGCAGATCCCGGCGTGCAGCTCGATGCGGTGAGCGTGCTTCGCGGTGCGAACGATGACGTCACCGGCGCGGCGCACGACTCGCTCATGGATGCCGCTGGCGGCGATCGTGTGCTCCGTGTATTCGCCGTCGAGCAGCAGCGAGCAGTTGATCCACGGGTGATCGTGCAGCGCCCGGTCATCGTCGCTGCGATGAAATTCGTGCAGATAGACGTTGAGGCAGCGGTTGCGCGGGATCACGAACCAGCGGAGCAGGTACGGCGAATCTTCGCCGCCGATGATCACGTCTGGATCGCGGCGCAACGCAACGCGTTCCCGGAGTTTCCGTGCCAGCCACCCCACAAGCTTCGCGCGGATTCGCGCCATGTTGCCCTTCCCTCGCGCCCCTAGCGCGTCAATCTACGGGTTGATCCTGTTGCCGCGGTCGCCTTGCACCGCCACGGCTCGGCTCTTGCTGCCGGCTTTCACCGGCCCACGGTGCTATCCGAAGAAACCGCCGAACCAGAGCAGCAGCGCGACGAAGACAGTGCTCAGCACCGTCCCGCCGAAGCGCACCGTCGTCGTCTGCCCGTTGCGCGCGTACGCGATCAGCAGGCCCCAGAACGCGAGCAGGAACCAAACGACCTGCGGCCAGTTCACGCGCATGAGGTTTGCTCCAGCTGCGCAAGCTGCTGCAGCAACGCGGCGCGCTTGCGGTCGGTGTCGGTGATCGGGACGAGCCGGAAGCCGAGGCGCGCGGCGAGCCACTGCAGCACTGCGGCGTTGCCCAGCGCTTTGCACAGATCCGGCAGCTTGTCCTCGGGCATGTACGCCGGCGAGTTCACGGGCTTGCGCTGGATGCGCGACCAGACCGAGGCCTGCATGCCCAGCGTGTCGGCCAGATCACCGTCGCTGATCGACTTGCGGCTCAGTGCGCGCGCAACGCCCAGCGCCTGGACGAACGTCGGGCAGTGCTGGATCAGCTCGTCGGCGACGAGATCGATGCCGGGCACCGCAGACAGCGAGGAAAACAGATTGGGATTCATCGTGACGACTCGTCGTGACTCGCGTTGAGGGATGAAAAAGACCGAAAAAGAAGGGGCGCACTCCGGCGCCCCAGTCCTGAATTCACATGCTCAAGAGAACGCCCAGGCCCAGACCGAGCAGGAACGTCACAGCAGCGGCGATGTACTCGTTCGCGCTGAGCTGCGAGATCGACATCGCGCCTGTGTGGCGCCGCGACGGCTCGGACGCAGGGATGAACGGCGGCGGCAGCAGGTTGCGCGTCATCCCGGTGCGGCTCGGGCCCAGCAGCGGCTCCAGATGCGGAGCCAGCTTGTGCGCGAGTTCGGCCATCTCATCGGCCTTGGTGCGTGGCGGCGGAATCGCCGCACGGAGCGCGTCCACGAATCGCCTATCGGCGGCCAGGTCACGCACCGGGGGCATGCGAATATCGATTCGTGGAGTGTCGGCCATATCAGGCAGCCTCCCCTTCGCGGGCGGCGGTCGGCGACTGCTGGCCGTAGAGCACCTGCAACACATCCATGCCCAGCGCAGCAGCGATGAGCGGAGCTGCGACGACGTCGATCGTCTGCTTGCCACTCTCGATCCGAGAGACGGTGCCTTGATCCTTGCGAATCAGGCGGGCGAATTCGACCTGCGTCAGGCCGGCAGCTATACGGGCTTTTCGAAGATCATTGCGCATGTAGCCGAATATGCATGCCGTGCATCATGCATGTCAAGCATATGCACCGCGAGGCATGGGCGCCGTGCATATTTGCGGCGAGAATCACGAATATGAACGACGCTCATGCCGCATTGGCGCTCGCGATTCGCGAAGCCATCGAGAGTTCGCCGCTGACCCAGGAAAAGATCTCTGAGCAGTCAGGCATCTCGCAAAGCATGCTGTCCAGGATTCAGAACGCCCAAACCAGCGTCACGACCGAGCGGCTCGCACTGCTTGCTGCGACGATTGGGACCACGCCAAGTGCGCTCTGGAAGCGGGCGGAAATTATTGACGAGCAAGGGATCGCGCCGGCACCGCCGGCGCGAAAGAGCGCTCCAACAAAGAGTCAGAAACAGATCGAGGTAATCGAGGGCGTGATGTATGCGATCGTCGCAGGAGTCAGCGAGCCCGAATCAACTGAAGCCGAGGCGATCCTTCGCAGCCTGAAGCAGTACCAGTCTCGACTGCCGGCGCCAGACCCCCTTGTGTCTGGACTAATTTCAGCGATGGAGTCCGGACTGAAGAAACGACGCGGTCGGCGGAAACCGCGCGACTAGGCGAATCAAACCGCTTCAGAAATTCGCCCATTATGTGATCCGACACTTCGAACATATGCCCCCCTTAGGCCTAAGTTCACCGCAGTAGATCGGCGCCCCGTCTCATCGGCTGCGAGACGGACGGCCACGGCAAGTGGACACAATTGCCCGCCGGAATTTGCTAGTACCGCGTTAAGCTCGCGGCGGGTATTACCCCCTATTCAGGGGTTGCGCTCCATGAAATTCAGCATAGAGCCTCCTCCCGGCTGGCGTTCCGACCGGCACCAATTGCTCACTTCCGCAACGTCGGCACTTCTTGTGCCGCGAACCCATGCGCCAGACCGAATAAATGATCGCAACCGGGAACATGATGACTGTCAGCGACAGCATCCAGAGCAATAGCTCCATGCCGGTGGACCCACGAACAGCACTCTTCGCTGCCCCGATAGAGCCGCAAGTCGTGCAGATCAGGGACGACTCCAGCCGCCGCTGAGTTGCGGCGCGCTTCGCCGCCGCGGCGCGCTCTTCGCGCACGGCCGCCGCTGCAAGTTCCGCGGACCTCTTTGCCGCAGCTGCTGCGCGCGACTCGGCATCAACCCTGGACCTCTGCGCGGTTATCGCAATGTGCTGATCGACTTTTGCGTAGATCGCCCCGCAGAACGGGCAGCTTTCAAGGGCGTCCCAGGTCGCGGCCTCGTTATTTTTCGAGCACTTACCGCAGATTCGATCCATTGCATCACCCAGGCTGCGAGGTACTGCAAGCAATCCTGACGCGAGTTGCATGGTCCTCTCAACGGCGCGTGCGATTATTTGTCCACGATGCACTTGACGCATATGCATCTCGTGCATAGTATCGATCCCACGCCCCGCCACCCGGCGGGCCGAAGGGGCAGAACATGCGAGAGCAGCAGATCAAGCGCGCAACCGAACTCGGCGCGCAGGCTTTCCGGAGCGGGCTGAAGGCGGCGCCCGCGCTGTGCGTCGAATTCATGAAGATGATCGACGGCCGCGCGGTCGGCGCCTCGCCGGCCGGAGAGGCGAGCAACATCGAACTCCTCAAGTCGTGGATCGCCGGCTGGCACTCGACGGCCGCCGATGCCTTCGCCGCCGACCTGGCGCAGTTGATGGCGGTGCGCTCATGAGCGCCGGGACTGGCAAGACGTTCTCGCTGGTCACCGTCCTCGAAGTCGCATCGGGCCGCAAGCTGAACAACGATCGCCTCGACGGCGTTGTCGAGCTGATGAGCCACATCGTCGGGCGCCCGCTCATGACGCATGTCCTGCCGCGCTACCAGGCCGGCTGCGCTGCATGGCTCCTGGCTACTTATCCGCAACTTGGCGCTGCTGCCGAGCTGGCCCGCGACATTCGCGCCGAGGATATGTCTGCCTGGCTTGCGCGGCAGCGCGAGAAGTACGGCGACGCGTTCCAGATCAGCCCGGTTCCAGCCGCCGAGCGCGCGATCCTCGGGGGCTGAGCCATGGACAACCTCACTCCCAACCATGCGCGCGAGGCCGGTGCGCGCTGCGGCGTCATCGAATTGCTCGGCGGTCCGCGCAACATCTATCTGTCGGCGGATGACCGCACGTCGATGGACGTCGCCCTCGCCATGGGCAACGAAAGCCAGCGCCGGCCGCTGATCCAGTGCGAAGCAATTGTCTGCGTGACGATTCGAGCGTTCGAGCGTCCGACGATCTCGCGCAATAGCGACAACGGCCGCCGCGGGCTGAGCTGGGCAAGCGGCTACATTTCGCTGTACGACAGCGAAGTCGACCTCGTGGCTGCCTGGCTTGATGGCTGGGCGGGGGGCGGCGCATGACCACCATCGTCTTCTGGATCTGCGTCGCGGTCAGCGTGCTGCCGTTCGCGGCCGCCGGCTACAACGCTCTCACTCGCAAGCGCCGGCACGACGCCGAGCAGCGCGCGCTGGCCGCCTCGGTCGCGCTCCAGCGCCGACTCGATGCACGCATCGCTGCCGAGCGCAGCCTGCCGAAGAGCCTCGCAGCTCTGTCGGCGGGGGCAGGAGCGCGCCGCCATGGCTGAGCGCTACATCTCCGAGCTCACGCTGCGCAATGGCGGACGGCTTGCAGTTGCAGGTGGCGATGACACGGGCGGAGCCACGCGCATTGTGATCGGCAGCGGGCCCTGGGCGCTCGTCCTCGATCCTCAAGACGCGCTTGCACTCTCCGTGCTCATCGACCGCGCCTACCGCGCAATGCAGGTGCCGCGGTGATCTCTCGCTATCGCGAGCCGGACATCAGGCCGGTCGCAATGCCGCACAAGCAGGTCCAGATCGGGTCACAGGTTCGGTTGAATGCCGGCTCGCACATCGGCGCTCTCGGTGTCGTGCTCGCAGTCCGCAGAGACGGCACGCGCGCACTGATCGAGTACGTCGGCGATGCGGCCGAGAAGGTGCAGTTTTGGGCGCCGACTAGCGATTGCGAGGTCGTCGTCTACGAAGACATGAGTTTCCGCCGCAAGCGCATCCCGCGCTCGGCTCCCGCCAATCGGAGGTAAGCCATGCGTTTCCTCGCAACGTTCATCCTGCGCGCTCTGTCGCGCCCGTCGACGCCGGCCGAGCAGATCGACGCTCGTGCCGCCGCCGCTCGCAACCGCGTTCTGCGCGCGTGCCGCGGACGCTACACCGGCATGCGCCTTGCCGAGGCCCAGGCGCGCGCCGAGGCGTGGGTGCGGCGCGGTATCAGCGTCGACGACGCTGTCTATCGCGCCAACGCTTGGGCGCGCGATGCGATGCCTGCGCGCCGCTCGCCGGAGGTCGCCGCCTGATGGCCCCGAAGCGCAAACCCAAGTCCGCGGCGGCCGCGGTTGTTGTCGCACCGGAGATGCCGGCAACCTCCCTCGTGCTGCGCTGCAGCCGTGCCGACGGCTCGTCGAAAAACGGATTCGTCTGGCCGACCGTGGCCGGCGCCGAGGTCGTTGCCCCCGACTGGCTCGCGAACAACGAATGCGGGCACGGGCTGCATGGCTGGCTGTTCGGGGCCGGAGACCACACCTCTTCGAGCTACGCCGAGGATCCGAACGCGTTGTGGTACGTCCTCGAGGTCGTAACCACCGACATCGTCATGCTCGGCGGCAAGTGCAAGTTCCCGCGGTGCATGATCCGCTTCGTCGGCCCCCGCGGTGATGCGGCTGCCTACATGCTCGCGCACGAGCCGCGGTCGCGCGACGTCGCGGTCATCGGCGCATGCCGCCAGGTTGGTGACACCCAGTCGGTGATCGTCGGCTACGGCGGCACGGCCACGGCCGGCGACGGCGGCACGGCCACGGCCGGCGACGGCGGCACGGCCACGGCCGGCTACGGCGGCACGGCCACGGCCGGCGACGGCGGCACGGCCACGGCCGGCGACGGCGGCACGGCCACGGCCGGCACCCGCGGCACGGCCACGGCCGGCGACGGCGGCACGGCCACGGCCGGCGACGGCGGCACGGCCACGGCCGGCTACGGCGGCACGGCCACGGCCGGCGACGGCGGCACGGCCACGGCCGGCACCCGCGGCACGGCCACGGCCGGCACCCGCGGCACGGCCACGGCCGGCGACGGCGGCGAGCTGCGGATCCAGTGGTGGGACGCGAAGGCTTCCCGCTACCGCACGGCGACCGCATACGTCGGCGAGGACGGCATCAAGCCGAACACGCCGTACCGGCTCGACGCCAATCACAAGTTCGTCGAAGCGCCGAAGGGAGAATGCTGATGTTCTTCCGCAACCTGACCCTGTTCCGCTTCTCGGAAGCGGTCGCAGACGACGCGGCCGTCGATCTCGACAACAGCCTCGACGCCAAGCGCCTGCGCCCGTGCGGTCCGCTGGAGCAGTCCACGCGCGGCTTCGTCTCGCCGCACGGCCGAGGACATGACGCGCTGACGCACTCGGTCGGCCCGTACACACTGATCGCGCTCGGCGGCGAAGACAAGCAGCTGCCCGCGAGCGTCGTCAACGAGGAGCTCTCGAAGCGCCTCCAGACGATCGCCGAGCAGCAGGGCCGCCGCGTCGGCGCGAAGGAGCGGAAGCGGATGAAGGACGAAATCCTGACCGACTTCCTGCCGCGCGCATTCACCGTGCAGACCCGCACCCTCGCCTATCTCGATCTCAAGAGCGGCTGGCTCGTCGTCGACACCGCGTCGCGCAAGGTCGCCGAGGAAGTGCTGTCCGAGCTGCGCGAGGCAACCGGCACCTTCCCAGCGACGCCGATGGCGCCCGAGGAATCGCCCCGCGTCCTGATGACCGACTGGGTCGTCAGCGGGAAGCTGCCGGCCGGCATCGCTCTCGGCTACGACTGCGAGCTGCGTGACTACGCCAAAGCGGGCGCGATCGTGCGCTGCCGCCGGCAGGACCTCGAAACCGACGAGGTGCGCGAGCACCTCAAGACCGGCAAGCAGGTGTATCAGCTCGGCCTGACCTTCGATGACCGCATCAGCTTCGTGCTCGGCGAGGACCTTGTCGTTCGCAAGCTCCGGTTCCTCGACCAGGTGATCGACGAGCTCAAGGAAACCGACGTCGATTCGGCCGCCGCCGAGCTCGACTCGCGCTTCGCGCTGATGTCGCACGAGCTCGCCCGCCTGCTCGCCAAGCTCGACGAGCTGTTCGGCCTGCCGCGTCCGACGGACCGCTGATATGCACACGCGCTTGCCGTTCCTCGCCGCCGCCCTGCTGCTACTCGCGCCTGCCGCCTACGCCGGCGCGATCCGCCTCATCGAGCGCAACGGCGATCAGCTGACGGCCCGCGATGTCGTCGAGCTGCGCATCCCGCGCGACGGGGTCGTCGTGTACGTGTCCGACAGCATCTTCGCGGCGAGGTTCGAACCGTGAGGGCCTGGGCGCAGATCAAGATTCGCGTGCCGGTCGAGCTGCATGCCGAGCTCAAGGTCGCTGCACGCGCCGAGGGCCGGAGCGTCAACGCAGAGATCGTGCGCCGCGTGCAAGCGAAGCCGCAGCCACAGCTGCCCGCGACACCAGCGCCGGTACCACTGCAGCCGGTTCTGCTGCAGCCCGGCCAGCGCGTCGCGCTTCAGGTCGACGGTCACGGCGTGCTCGCCGCGACTGTGCTTGGCCAAACACCGGCGGACCTTCGTGGTCCGCCCCGCCGCGAGACCGACGAGCCGCGCGCCAAATTCTGCGAACCCGAATCTCAGGAGAACTGGGCAGGATGAGCGACAACACCAAAATCGAATGGTGCGACGCCACGTTCAATCCGTGGATGGGCTGCACAAAGATTTCGCCCGGCTGCGACAACTGCTACGCCGCAGTGCTCGGTCGCCGCTTCGGCGTGAAGTGGGGAGCCGGCGCACCGCGCTTCGAATTCGACGACAAGCACTGGGACTTGCCGCGGGCATGGAACCGGCGCGCTGAGCGCAAGGGCCGCACGATGCGCGTTTTCTGCGCGAGCATGGCGGACGTTTTCGACGCCGACGTGCCGCAGGCGTGGCGCGATCGCCTCTTCGCGCTGATACGCGAAACGCCGCACCTGACCTGGCTGCTCCTTACGAAGCGCATCGGCAACGTCGAGCGCATGCTCCCTGCCGACTGGGGCGACGGCTACGCGAACGTCCAGCTCGGCGCGACCATCGTTAACCAGGCCGAAGCGGACCGCGACGTGATCAAACTCCTGCGGACGCGCGCTCGCGTGCGGTTCGTGAGCATAGAGCCGATGCTCGGCCCGGTCCGGCTGTGGCTGCTCGGCGCATATGACTATGCCGAACACAGCATTGGCGCCGAGGTCTATGCACTGAGCGGGCTGCGGGCGATCCCCGATTGCGACTGGAAGAGCACGAAGCTCGACTGGGTGATATGTGGCGGCGAGAGCGGACATGGCGCGCGGCCGATGCATCCCGATTGGGTGCGATCGCTGCGCGACCAATGCGCGCACGAAGGCACGCCGTTCCTATTCAAGCAGTGGGGCGAATGGCTGCCTGGCAAGAGCATCGTCTCGCACATCCCTGTCCATGCGTCGACCGTCGTGCATGACGGCGCGCGTGGCTATGCGACCTGCTGGAAGGTCGGAAAGCACGCCGCCGGCAGACTGCTCGACGGCGTCGAGCACAACGCATATCCGGTGACGCCATGAAAGAGCGCCCGATCCTTTTCAGCGGCGCCATGGTGCGAGCGCTGCTCGCCGGCACGAAGACGCAGACACGGCGCATTGCCAAGCTCAACGATGCGGGACGTCTGCAGCTGACGTGTCGACAGTGGCACCCGAATGATAGGGCCGCCATCCTTGCCTGCCCATTCGGCCTCGCCGGCGATCGCCTCTGGGTGCGCGAGACGTTCAAGCCGATCGCGAGCGGCCAGGTCAAGGGCGGCTACGGCAAGGTGCGGTACGGCTTCGCATACCAAGCCGACGGCGCGACGAAATGGGCGAGGCACGAAACCGAGATCGTCGACCTTACCGGTAAACCGCCTACCGGCCCGATGCAGTTTCAGGATCGGCCTTGGAAGCCGTCGATCCACATGCCGAAGCGGGCATCGCGCATCACGCTCGAGATCACCGACGTGCACGTGCAGCGGCTGCAGGACATCAGCGAGGCGGACGCGCGCGCCGAGGGCGTCATGTCGGTGCAATCGACAGAACCGGGGCTTGAGTCCTCGCCCTACTACCGGAGCCTCATGGGGCCGGCTGAGCTGTTCCGGATGCTCTGGGAATCCATCAACGGCGCCGGCAGCTGGGACGCCAATCCCTGGGTGTGGGCGCTGACGTTCAAGAGGGTCACGCCATGAGACGGCGCTGCTACTTCATGTGCCTCAACATCGAAGGCTTCCTGCGCAACAGCAAATTCCCGCGCGACTTCCGCGGCATGTTCCGCGACGACTCCGGCCGCCAGTTCACGCCCGACGAAGCTCGTGACCACCTCTGGAGCGAGGTGCACGCCGGTCACAAGGTCATCCCGTGCAGCAGCGAATGCGCGAATCCCTGCAAGCACGCCGACCGCGGTTGCGCAGGTTTCGACTACGCCGGCGGCGGATGCCCCGGCTATTCCATCGACAACGAGGCGCGCGACGAATCCGCGATCCTGGAGCACTCCAATGCCTGACACCCCGAACACCGAATACGCGCTGCAGGTCCAGGCCCTGCGCGATCTCCTCGATGATGCCCAGCACTGGGCACTCGCTTCGCACGATATCGGCGACAGCGTCACGGCGAAACTCCCGCTGCTCCGCGCCCTGCTCGAAACCATCAACGCCGCCCCGGTAGTTGCCGCGCCCGCTGCGCAGGGTGAGGCGGTCTATCTCAATCTGCCGGAGTTCGTGCGCACCGGCGGATTCCAGGGCGACAACACGAAGCTGTGCAGCAGCATCGATGCGCTGCTCGAACTCGACGCCCGCAATGCGCTGGTGCCGCACGGCATTGGCGGCCACGCTCGCACGCTGCTCGAAGCCGCGGCGAACCGCATTCGCCATGCCCCGCAGCCGTCTGCGCCCGCTCGCAATCCGCACAAGGAACTGCTGCGCCAAGCGCTCGCAGCGATGACCGCGCTGCATTCCAGCATGCAACCGACAGAGACGCACGACGGCGGCATCGCTCCGGCTGCTGCAGTGCGCGCATTCGTCAACGAGCACGCGCGGCTTCTGGCTGCGGAAAACCTTTTCGCCGCTGCCGCATCCCAGCCCTCTGCGGACGATGCGCCGCTGCCTTCCCGAAATTCCGAGTTCGGCCGGTTCTACGCGCAGCTCCGCGAGGTGTTCGCGCGTCGCTTTCCAAAGTGCCGCGATTGCGCCGACGACGGCCCGATCTGTCCTGGCACTGGCCTGCCGTGCGAATGGCCGAAGCTTCCGGATGACCCTCCCGCCGATGCGCGGGAGGGCGAGATAGCTGCAGCGCACGCGTTGCTGAGCACGCGCGGCGTGCAGACCGACAACCATGACACCGAAGCCGACCTTACCCTTCCGGAGCGGATTGAGTGCCTGATCTCGGCGCACGACGAGGCAATGGCCGACTTGCAGTCTGACTACGATGCTGAGACAGGCGATGCGCGGGATGCCGTTGCGGAAACGCGCACTACGATCTGCGGACAGTGCAGCGAAACAGTGCCGCTGCCGGCCGAGCCGCACCACTACTGCGCCGCGTGCTGCCGCGCCGACTCCGAACGCCTGGACTACGTGGCCAGCGAGTATCTGACGCTGCGGCCGATAAAAGCGGGAATGGCCATTGGCTGGCAGCTGCTGAACCACGACGCGTCCGCCATCGTTGCCGAGGTGCACATAGACGACCCTCGGTCCTGCATCGACGAGGTCGCCCGTCCTCAGTCTGCATGGCCCGAGTGCAGCGGCGATCCCGCCTGCTGCCCCGAGAACGAGGGCTACGGCTGCTGCAAGCCGAATCCGGCCGACCGCGCCATGGGAGGTGAGTCGTGAGGCTTCCGGATTTCATCACATTCACCGGCGCTGACGATCGCACATGCGTCAACTGGATGCGGAACATCGCCACGAAGTATCCCGTCGAGTGGGGCGTTTTGTTCTCACCATCGCGCCAGGGCGTTGACCAGCGCTACCCGGGCGGCGACAAGCAATCGGAATTGGCGTGGAGTGGCCTGCGCCTCGCCGCACATCTCTGCGGCGGCCACGCGCGTTACGTCATGGGCGAAGGCGAGAAGACGCGCATTCCGGTTGACCTCGGCTACTGGCAGCGAGTGCAGGTGAACCACGTCGCCCCTGACGGCCGGTGCATTGCACGCTTCTGCCATTCGTGGGGTACCAAGGGCATCGCGCAAGCGCGCGGCGACACGTTCCCTGCCGACGCCAGTGTGGAATGGTTATACGACCGCTCAGGCGGCAATGGCGTGGCGCCGAAGACGTGGCCGAAACATCCGGGGCGCGGGCGCGTTGGATACGCGGGCGGCATCAATCCCGACAACGTGCTCGACGTACTCCGCGCGATCAATTGCGACGGCCCTTACTGGATCGACATGGAAACCGGCGTGCGCGACGCAGCCGACTGGTTCGATCTCGACAAGGTGCAGCGCGTCTGCGAGCTCGTCTACGGCGCAGCCACGGGAGATAGCAATGACTGACCCCACCACGAAACGCCGCTACATCGAAATCTCCGGCGGCGGGCTCGCATCGCTGACCTGTTTGCCGGAGGAAGTCGAGCGCTACATTTTCGACTTCGTTGCAGAACCGGACGAGCCAGTCACGCTCCGGTCGATCTACCTCACCGACGCAGAACGCGCTGCGTTGCCGGACTGGGAGGGCTGACCATGGCTGACCACATGACCGCAGAGCAGTTGCGCAAGCAGCTCGTCGAAATCGAGATGTATGCGCGCACGCGGTGCCTCGCCGACGATGCCGGGAACAAGCCCGATCCGAATTCTGCTCTTGTCCACATCGCGAACACGCTCAGTCAGCTCGCCGCCCGCCTCTCCGGCATGGCGGCTGTGCCGACGTGGCAGCCGATCGGGACGGCGCCGAAGGACGATCAGTGGATTCTGGGGTGGCGAGCGCATGACGTGAAGCCGCTAATAGTTAGATTCGATCCGCTTTTCGACGAATTCGAGGATGAATCCGGAACGCATATTTACCATTTAACGTACTGGCACTCTCTTCCCGCAGCCCCGGAGCCTCCCCATGTCTGAGCATCTACACATCATGCAGCACGCAATGGGCATGGACGAGTACGGACGGTTCATCCGCGGCGACTACCGCAATCACTACGTGATCGGCGCTGGTGCGCCCGCGCACGACGAGTGCATGGCGCTCGTCGCCGAAGGGCTCATGGCGCTACACGCTGCAACCGAGCTGACCGGCGGCATGGACTGTTTTGTCGTCACCGACGCCGGCCGTCGCTGGGTGCAGAACAACAGTCCTGCGCCGCCGAAGGTGTCGCGCAGCCATCGCCGCCACGCCGGAGCACTTGCGGGGTGATATCAATGCCTGAAAAGACCGACGAACTGTTGCCGTGCCCGTTCTGCGGCGGCAATGCACGGATTGCGTGGGGATGTTTCGCTCGCGTCGCGTCCGCCGATTGCATGCGGTGCGGCGCGACAGGACCCGAAGTCGCTGCTCCGAAGGGCGAGAGATCTCAATCCGAGACCATCAGGCTCGCTGCCGAAAGTTGGAATCGACGAGCAGCCGAGGCGCAGCTCCGTCAAGACCTCGCCGACGTGGACGCGGCCGCATACCAAATGCAGATTGCCATCGCGTGCTACCTGCACGTGCAAGTTGCGCGCGGCGGCGTTGGCCGCATCAGTGTTAGCAAACACGACTTAATCGATTGGCCCGACGTGCTGAAGGGTGAACTCGAAACCTGGTCCGACCACGACGAGATCGTGCTGCGACTGAAGCCGGCCGATGCCTGCAAGGCGGTGAAGCCGTGAGCACTCGCGACGACGCATACGAGCGCCTGCTCGCCGAGTGGGCGCTCGGCGACTACGACAACGGCGAGAATGGCTGCCCGAACTGTGGGCGCTGCCGCCTCTGCAAGTGCGACAACGGAATGCACCGTTGCGAGAAGTGCAACTGGGTGCCGGAACTCAACGACTACGCGCCGGTGGGACTCGATGACTAGCGACGGACCGTGGACCGAGCCGCAGCGCCGCGTCCGCATGTACTTCCGCCACGCCGATACCGGCGAAGTCATCGAGCTTCAGGGTCCGGTGAACCTCGAGATCAGCTACCCGCCCGGCGGCTACCTCGATGACATCGAGTTCCGCATTTCCCAGCCGGACGGCGTGACCATCCCCTGCAAGCTGATGGCTTCGCACCGCACGCTCCGGATTATGGGGATGATTCCGCCGTGGCGTCTCAAGCGCGCGTGCCGGCGGCAGACTTGGAGGCATTCGTGATGCGCCCCGCAGCGAGGTCGTGGCACGACGTGCCCGTGCGCAACCCGGTCTATCTCGTCGGCACCTGCGTTCAGTTCGGCGCGCCACCTGAGGCCGACGACCCGATACTCATCGGTTGGTCCGGCGCGTTTCGGGTCACGGCTGACGACGGTCGCGAGTTTACGTTCGGCCGCGACACGCGCCGGCGCTGGCGCAAGCGCGCGAGGAGATAGCCGTGTCCGCGCTGCTCACCCCGGACGACCTGCAGGCGCTGACGCACAAGCGCCAGCCAGCCGCGCAGATCCGCGAGTTGCGGCGCATGGGGCTGCAGCCGATCGTGCGTGCCGACGGCACGCCGGCGATCACCTGGGACGCGGTCAATGCCCGTATGCAGGGCCAGGCGGCCAAGCCGCGGCCGCAGCTCAATTTGCGGGCCTTCCAGAAAGCGGGGTAGCGTATGGGCATGGGGCGCCGCCGCAAGCACGACAAGGGACTGCCGAGCCGGGTCTACCTGCGGCGCGGCGCCTACTACTACGTCCGGCCCAGCGACCAGAAGTGGCTGCCGCTCGGCAAGACAGAGCCAGAGATGCTGCGCGCGCTCGCGGCTGTGAAGGATGTCGGCGCGAACGCCCTGGCCGATCTCTTTGACCGGTACGAACTCGAGATCCTGCCGACCAAGGCGCCGAAAACACGCAAGGATCAAACGCATCAGCTCAAGCGCTTGCGCCTCGCGTTCGCTGACTTCGCGACGCCCGATGCGATCGAGCCGCGCGACATTGCCGCGTACCTCGATGCGAGCCCGAAGGCGGTCATGGCGAACCGGGAAATTGCCCTGCTCTCGCACGTGTTCAAGAAGGCAATCCGGTGGGGGCTGGCGAGCGTCAATCCGTGCACCGGCGTCGAGCGCAACAAAGAGCAGGTGCGGCGGTACTACGTCGAAGATTGGGACTTCTGGCTTGCCTGGGTCTACGCGCCGGCGCACCTGCGAGCGCTGATGGAGCTCGCGTATCTGACCGGCCAGCGGCAGGAAGACGTGATGTCGATTCGGCTGGCGGATCTGCGCCAGGACGGGATCTACGTCAAGCAGCGCAAGACCGGTAACGAGATCATCGTGGGATGGACGCCGCGGCTGACAGCGCTGGTGGCGGCGCTGCGCGAGCGGCCGGTGGCGAGCGTGTGGCTCGTCGCCGACGGCCGCGGCCAGCGCTACACGCTCGCCGCGGTGCGCACGGCATGGACGCGGCTCATGGAGCGCTGCCCGTGCAAGCGCTTCCAGTTCCGCGACATCCGGAAAAAGAGCGCGAACGACCACGAGACCGGCAGGCATCTCGGACACCGCGAGAAGGGCACGCTGGCCCAGGTGTACCGCATCAAGCCGGCCGTCGTGCCTGGCATCGGCTGAGCAGAATATTGGACGCGTCCAAAATGGTTTTGGACAGCGACCGAAAGCAGCGACCTAAGTGATTGATTTTATGGTGCCGGTTGCAGGAATCGAACCCGCGACCTACTGATTACAAATCAGTTGCTCTACCGACTGAGCTAAACCGGCGCCGCGCGGATTGTAGGCGCGGCCGCGGCGGTGGGGCAACGCGAACGGCGGTCGGGCGGACTCCGACGGGGCTGGGCGGATGCCGGTCCGGGCCGCGTCGATCCCGGCCGGGTATCGGCCCGGCCGCCGCCCGTCTCACTGCACGCCGAAGCAGCCATGCAGCGACCTGCCGCCTCAGCCGCGCGGATGATGCTGCGCATGCAGCCGCTTGAGGCCTTCGCGGGCGACGTAGGTGTAGATCTGCGTCGTCGACAGGGAGCTGTGGCCGAGCAGCAGCTGCAGCGCACGCAGGTCGGCGCCGTGGTTGAGCAGGTGGGTGGCGAAGGAATGACGCAGCACGTGCGGCGAGATGCGCTGGCTGGCGATGCCGGCGACCTGGCCGTGTTTCTTGACCATGGTCCAGAACATCTGCCGCGTCATGCCGGCGGCGCGGGCGGTCACGAAGACGGCTTCGGCGATGCGGCCGCGCAGCAGCACGGGGCGCGACTGCTGCACGTACTGCTCGAGCCAGTGCTGGGCTTCTTCGCCGAGCGGCACGAGGCGGTCCTTGCCGCCCTTGCCGGTCACGCGCAGCACGCCCTGGCGCAGGTTGATCTGGTCGGCGCGCAGGCCGACGAGTTCGCTGACGCGCAGGCCGGTCGCATACAGCAGTTCGAGCATCGCGCGGTCGCGCAGGCCCAACGGCGTGGCGATGTCGGGCGCGCGGATCAGCGCTTCGACTTCGCCTTCGCTGAGCGCTTTCGGCAAGGCACGCGGGAGTTTCGGCGCATCCAGCAGCAGGGTCGGGTCCTGCTCGACCAGGCCGAGGCGGCGCATGAGCCTGTAGTAGCGCCGCAAGGTGGACAGCAGCCGCGCGTTGGAACGCGCCGTGTATTTCGCCGCGGCGCGCGCGGCCAGATAGCGATACAGCAGTTCGCGCGAGGCCGTCGCGAGGCCGGCGTCCTGCCCGGCCAGCCAGCGCGCGAAGCCGACCAGATCGCTGCGATAGCTGGCCAGCGTGTTCTCAGCCAGGCCGAATTCGGACCAGGCCCGTTCGACGAACTGCTCGATCGCGGCACGATCATGTTCGGGCAATGGCGGGGATTCGATCTCGGTCATGCGCGGAACCGGCGGAAAGGCGCGCAGCGTAGCGCAAAGCCCGTGCAGCGGATGACAGTGCGCACGAATGGCTGCATGCTTGCGCGGTTTCTCCTGCCGAAATGCCGCGCATGACCGACGCCACGCCCCGGCCGGCCCATCTGGGCTGGCGCCTCGCCGCCGCGATCTACGATCTGTTTCCGCTGATCGCCATCTGGATGGTGACCGGCACCGTGGCGATGATCGCGACGCGCGGGACGCTGGACTACCACGCGCTCTGGTATCGCCTGCTGCTACTCGGCGTCACGGCGGCCTACTACGTGCCGTCCTGGCACTACGGCGGCCAGACCATCGGCATGCGCGCCTGGCGTCTGCGCCTCGCCGACGGCAGCGGACGTCCGCCGGGCTGGGGCGCGGCGCTGCTGCGCTTCGTCGTCGCGCCGTTGTCGCTGGCCGCCGGCGCGCTGGGCTTTCTCTGGTGCCTGTTCGAGCGCGAGCGGCGCGGCTGGCACGATCTGGCCGCCGGCACGCGCCTGCTGCGGCTGCCGAAATCCTGACGCGGCCACGTCATGCCCGAACAGATCCTGCTCGTCGCCGGCGCGCTGATCTTCGGCACGCTCGGCCTGATCCATCTGATCTGCACTTTCGCCGGCGGCGCGTTCGCGCCGCGCGATGCGGCGACGCGCACGGCGATGGAATCGACCTCGCCGCAGCTGACGCGCGAGACCACGATGTGGCGCGCCTGGATCGGCTTCAACGCGAGCCACAGCCTCGGTGCGATCGTGTTCGCCGTGTTCGTGCTGCTGCTCGCGCTGGGGCACATGCCGCTGCTGCGCGCAGCACCCGTATTCGCCTGGGTCGCCGCGCTCAACGCAGTGGCCTGGCTGTGGCTGGCCCGGCGCTACTGGTTCCGCGTGCCGTTCGTCGGGCTGCTGCTGGCGAGCCTGTGTTTCGCGATCGCGGCGCTGCGCCTGAGCTTCTGAACGCCGCGCGTCAGCCCGCCCTGCGGAAGTACCAGACCGCCAGCGCGATCAGCAGCAGCGCGGGCAATGCCGTCGCAAACGCGAGGTTCACGCCGTAGACGGCGCCGACGTTGGACAGCGAGCGCTGCAGGAAGCCCCAGGCAATCGCCAGCACCATGCCGATGAAAATGCGTTTGCCCATGCCGCCGCTGCGCAGGGTGCCGAACGCCGACGGCAGCGCGCAGAACACGAGCACGAGTACGTTGAGCGGCCAGAACAGGCGGGTCCAGAACGCCTTCTCGAACTCCTGCGCGTCCTGGCCGTTGCGCTTGAGGTAACGGATGTTGCGGCGCAGGTCGCTGACCGACAGATAGTCGGGCTGGACGATGGACAGCGCGAGCATGCGCGGGTCCAGGCCCGACTTCCAATGCGTGGTTGCCTCGGTCGTGCTGGTCGCGTCGGCTTCGCCGAAGCGCGTGCGGCGCACGTTCTGCATGGTCCATTCGCCGACGCGGTGCAGCGCAGTCTCGGCGATCGCGATCGACAGCAGCTGGCCCTTGGGCGTGAACTCGAACACGCGCACGTCGGCCAGGCTCACTTCGCGCACGCCGTCGACCTGGCGCGTCGTGCCTTGCTTGGCATTGATGAACGTGTCCCCGTCGCGCGCCCAGATGCCGCCGCCGCGCTGGCCGATCGCGACGGTGTCGGACTTGGCGCGCAGCGCCAGCGCCTGGGCCTGCTGTTCGGCAGCCGGCGCGACGGTCTCGCCGACGGCCGCGACGAGCAGGGTCGCCACGGCCAGCGAGAACGCCGCCGACAGGCAGATGCGCATCTTCGACAGGCCCGCGGCACGCAGTGCGGTGAGCTCGCCGGTGCCGGCCAGTGCGCCCATGCCGAGCAGCGAGCCGATCAGCGCGGCATTGCCGAACCATTCGTAGCTGCGCCGCGGCACGGTCAGCAGGATCTGCAGCGCGACCGTGCCGACGCCGTAGTTGCCCTTGCCGGCATCGGAGGCTTCGCGCACGAACGCCTGCGCGGCGTCCAGACCGACCAGCAGCAGCCAGGTCACGAGCACGGCCGAGAACGTGCTGTAGGCGACGAGCCGGTCGACCCGCTTGATGCGCCAGATCATGCGCGCTCTCCGCGCGCCGCGGATTTGCGCCGTTCGCCTTTCGGCGCCGGCGCAGCAATGCGGTCGCTGCGCCAGAGCAGCCACAGCGCCAGCGCCGCGGCCGGCAGATGCACCCACCACAGGCCGACGAACGACGGTGCGCGGCCCTGTTCGATCAGCGCGCGGCCGAAGCCGAGCCAGCCCAGGTAGATCAGATAGCAGAGCAAGGCCACGAGCACGCTGGCATAGCGCGCCTCGCGCGGCCGCGTGCGCGACAGCGGCACGGCGAGCAGGGCGAGGATGGCCGCCGACAGCGGCGCGGCCAGGCGCCAGTGCAGCTCGGCGCGCTGCAGCGGTTCGTTGCTGGCCAGCAGCTCGCCAGTCGGCACGGCGCGCTTGAGCGCCTCGGGCGTGTCGTCGGATTCGTTGTCGGCCAGGGCGATGTCGTTGCCCTTGAAACGCAGCAGGCGGAAATCGTCGTGACCGATGCGGCCTTCGACGCGGAAGCCGTCCTGCAGTGCCAGGAAGCGGCCCTCGCCGTCGCTTTCGCGGCGCAATTCACCGCGTTCGGCGGTGATCACGTCGATGCGCGTGTCTTCGCCGTCGGCGCGCTCGGTCTCGACGAACATGCGCTCGAAGCGCGAACCGCGATCGTTCATGCCGCCGACGTAGATCACGCCGCCGCGCCCCGGCAGCTGCACGAAACGGCCGGCTTCCAGGCCGGCCACGACCAGCGAGCGGTTCGCTTCCTCGACCAGGCTGTGGGACAGCCGCTGCGCCGCCGGCGCCAGCCAGAACGAGATCAGGCCGATGCCGACGATGACTGGCGCGGCCAGCCAGGTCAGCGGACGCAACAGACCGGTCAGCGGCATGCCTACGCCCTGCAGCACGGCCATCTCGCTGTCGCGCCAGAGCCGGCCGTAGGCCAGCAGCACACCGATGAACAGGGCCAGCGGCAGCAGGATGCTCAGCGCATCCAAGGTACGCAAGCCCAGGATTTCAAACACCAGATTGCCCGGCAGCCGGCCGCGCGCGACCTTGGTCAGGACATCGGTGATGGTGCCGCCCAGAGTCACGACCAGCAGGACGACGGCGCTGGCGAAGCCGCCGAAAGCCAGTTCGCGCAAGAGATAGCGATCAATGATTCTGAGCATTGTGAAGGGCTTGTGCGATAATCCGGGCGCTTGTGCCGGTCGCGCACAAGAACATTCCCCCAAAGTTTAACCGGCCAGGCCCCGCGGCGCGGCATGCGTAGCGGGTCCGGGCCACTTTCGTCCGGTGCCCGTTCATGACGATCCAGTTCTCTCTTGCCAGCGCCACTCCCGAAACCGAAGCGACGCCCTGCGTCGTCGTCGGTGTCTATGAAGACAAGATGCTGACCAGCGCCGCCGCGCGGGTCGACGAAGCCTCGGGCGGCACGATCAAGCGCCTGATTGATTCCGGCGACGTCAGCGGCAAGCTGGGCAGCAACCATGTGCTGTTCGGCCTGTCCGGCATCAACGCCGCGCGCGTACTGGTGGTCGGCCTCGGCGAGCAGAAGAAGCTCGACAGCGCGCGCTTCCAGCGCGCCTCCAGCGAAGCCGCACGGGTGCTCAAGGGTCTGCCGATCGCCGGTGCGACCTCGTTCCTGACCGAAATCGACGTGCCGGGCCGCGACCTGCACTGGAAGCTGCGCACGGCAGCGCTGGCGACCGACCATGCCGCGTACAAGTACACGGCCACGTTCAAGCCCAAGGACAAGCCGCGCGGCGACAGCTTCGGCGCGATCGCCTTCGCCGCCGACGCGTCGGCCCGGTCTGCGCTGGACCAGGCAGCGGCCATCGCCGCCGGCGTGCGCCAGGCACGCGAGCTCGGCAACCTGCCGCCGAACGTCTGCAACCCGGCCTATATCGCGGCGCAGGCGCAGAAGTACGCCGAGGCCACCGACGGCGTCAGCTGCGAAGTGCTCGAACGCGAGCAGATGCAGGAACTCGGCATGGGCTCGCTGCTCGGCGTCGCACAGGGCTCGGCCAATCCGCCCAAGCTCGTGGTGCTGCGCTGGAACGGCGGCGGCAACGCGCGGCCGTATGCGCTGGTCGGCAAGGGCATCACGTTCGACACGGGCGGCATCTCGCTGAAGCCCGGCCCGGGCATGGAAGAAATGAAGTTCGACATGTGCGGCGCGGCCGGCATGTTCGGAGCGTTCGTCGCGGCCACGACCCTGAAGCTGCCGCTGAATCTGGTCTGCGTGCTGGCTGCGGTCGAGAACATGCCCGACGGCAGCTCCTACCGCCCGAGCGACGTGCTGACCAGCATGTCGGGCCTGACCATCGAAGTGCTCAATACCGACGCCGAAGGCCGCCTGATCCTCTGCGACGCGCTGACCTACGTGCAGAAGTACAACCCGCAGGTCATCATCGACGCGGCCACCCTGACCGGCGCCTGCGTGATCGCGCTGGGCAAGCACGCCTCGGGCCTCATGAGCAAGGACGACGAGCTGGCCGATCAGCTGCTCGCCGCCGGCAATGCCAGCCTCGACCGCGCCTGGCGCCTGCCGCTCTGGGACGACTACCAGAGCCAGCTCGATTCGGGCTTCGCCGACGTGGCCAACATCGGCGGCAAGAACGCCGGCGCGATCACCGCAGGCTGCTTCCTCGCGCGCTTCACCGAAGGCCAGCGCTGGGCCCACCTGGACGTGGCCGGCACGGCCTGGGACGAAGGCCGCAAGGGCCTCGCCACCGGTCGCCCGGTGCCGCTGCTGGTGCAGTACCTGATCGACCGCTGCTGACGCACGCCCGTCGGCGCCGCAGGCCTGCAGGCTTGCGGCGCCGATACCGTCCGCCACATCGTTGCGTCCACTCCTACCGGCTACGCGATCCATGCCCCGCGCCGACTTCTACCTGATCGACAAGCCGCGTTTCCGCGCCGACCCGCTGCTGCTGGTCTGCGAACTCGCGCGGCGCGCGTATGCGAGCGGGCAGCCGACCCTGATCCTCGCGCGCTCTTTGGAACAGGCCGAGGAAATCGACGGCAAGCTCTGGGAGTTCGACGAGGACGCGTTCATACCGCACCAGATCGCCGGCGACGAGGACGACGAAGTCACGCCGGTACTCGTCGTCGCCCCCGGCACCACGACGCCCGACCGGCCTTTGGTCATCAACCTGCGCGACGACTGCGCACCGGGCCTGTTCGAGCGCGTGCTCGAAGTCGTGCCGGCCGAGGAATCGCAGCGGCTGGGTTCGCGCGAGCGCTGGAAGACCTACAAGCACGCGGGATTCGAGCTCAAGAAGTTCGACATGTGAGGCTGCTCGCGGCGCGCGGGAGTTGTCGACTGCGCCCGGGAGGCTGGCGGCTGTACGCGGAAGCGCGGACCTGGGCGCTTCGCCGGCTGGTGGCGAATGTGCGCCAGCGAAGGAATGCATGCGCGCCGGCGAACGGTCGCGGGTGCGCCTCGTCGAACGGTGCAGCGAATGGGATGGAGCCTCGTTCGGCGTTCGCGGCGCGGGAAGACCTCGACGTTGCGCATTGCCGCGTCCTCGGCAACCCGGCCGTCAATGTGGACCTGTATCGCCCTGATTCGGCCCCAGGCTTGCTCCGTCGCATTTCGCCGACGCACGCCAAGGAACCGCGCCATGACGCTCGATACCGCCTGCGGCACACCGCATGGAGCCCCCGTCGACTACAACTGGACGCGCCTGCTGCGCCGCGACGAGACGCCACACGCGCGCCTGCGCCTGCGCCCGGGCACCGCGCGTCTGCTGCGCGCGTTCGGCGTGCTCGCCGCCGCGCCGGCCGCCGGTCCTGCGGCAACGGCCATCGTCGACGGCGCCCCGGTCGGTGATGCCGCCACGACAGCCGGCATCGATGCGCAGGCCATCATCGAACTGCGCCAATACACCCTGCATCCGGGACAACGCGACAGCTTGATCGCATTGTTCGAGCGCCAGTTCGTCGAATCCCAGGAAGCCGAAGGCATGCGCCTGCTCGGCCAGTTCCGCGATCTCGACGATCCGGATCGCTTCGTCTGGCTGCGCAGTTTCTCCGACATGCCGGCGCGCCGCGCCGCACTGCAAGCCTTTTACGGCGGACCGGTCTGGAAGGCACATCGCGAAGCCGCGAATGCGACGATGATGGATTCGGACGACGTGCTGTTGCTGCGGCCAGCCGATACGACTGCCGGGTTCGCGCTCGCCGGACGCCCGCGCCCGGCACCCGATGCGCAGGACAGCACAGCCGCTCTCGTCGTCGCCCATGTCCACTATCTGCGGCGCCCCGCGTCGCCGGCCGAATTCGATCTGATCCGCACGCGCGGCGAGGCAGGCTGGCGTGCGCAGGGCGCGCGTCCGCTGGCGCGGCTGGTCAGCGAATACGCCGAAAACACATTCCCGGCCCTGCCCGTACGCCGCGGCGAGCACGTGCTCGTCACATTCACGGCTTTCGACGACGCGGCACATCACGAGCGGGCAATGGCCGTCGCGCAGGAACTCGAAAGCGCGCTGCAACCGTATCGGTCGCGCGCAAGCGAAACCCTGCGCCTGCAGCCGACGCGACGCTCGCTGCTGCGCTGAGCGCCGCGCGCGATGGTTGCGACGATCCGGCATCGGGCCGGAGGGCATGGGGGGGGATGCGTTGCCGCGCAGACACGCCCGTATCGTCGAGATCTTATGGAGTGTGTCGATCCGAAACGACGACAGCGCTTTCGCGACCGAAACGCAACGTCGCCAGACGAGGTCATGCCGGCCGCTCTCCGGCGGCTCGCAGGATCGACGGTCGAGAAAAATAGCAAAGGAGATTTTTTAAAAATCCGCAAGAAGAATGCCGGAAGGCACTGCGGACAGGGGGACCGGGACGGCATTTCGGACACAACCCCAACGGGGATCATTTTATCGAGTCCGGGCCACGTTTTGCAGTCCTGACAAGCGCCCGGCCGCGCGCTACCTTGCGCCGCCCGCTCTCCCCCGGACCCCGCCATGAAAGACCTGACCCAAGGCTCGATTCCCGGCCATTTGCTGCGCATGGCGGTGCCGATCGCGATCGGCATGCTGTTCCAGATGTTGTACGTGCTGATCGACCTGTACTTCGTGGCTCAGCTCGGCGACGCGGCGATCGCCGGCGTCGGCACGGCCGGCAACGTGCAGTTCATCATCATGGCCGTCACCCAGGTGCTCGGCGTCGGCACCATGGCGCTGATCGCCCGCGCAGCCGGGCGCAAGGACGAGGCCGACGCCAACCTCGTGTTCAACCAGAGCCTGCTGCTGGGTCTGCTTTGCGCGGGCCTGACCCTGCTCGGCGGCTACAGCGTCGCCGGCGGCTACATCCGCACGCTGGCCGCCGATCCGGCGACCGTGCAGGCCGGCCTCGACTATCTGCACTGGTTCCTGCCGGGCATGGCGCTGCAGTTCGCGCTGGTCGGCATGGGTTCGGCCCTGCGCGGCACCGGCATCGCGAAACCGACCATGGTCGTGCAGGTGCTGACCGTGATCATCAACGCGCTGCTCGCGCCGGTGCTGATCGCCGGCTGGGGCACGGGCAAGCCGCTCGGCGTGGCCGGCGCTGCGCTCGCCAGCACGCTCGCGATCGTCGCCGGCGTGGTCATGATGGTCGTCTACTTCGTACGCCTCGAACACTACGTGTACTTCGACCGCAAGCTGCTCGCGCCGCAGCCGGCGGTCTGGAAACGCATACTCGCGATCGGCCTGCCGCCCGGCGGCGAGTTCGCACTGATGTTCGTCTACATGGGCGTGATGTACTGGCTGATCCGCCATTTCGGCGCCGCGGCCCAGGCCGGCTTCGGCATAGGCTCGCGCGTGATGCAGGCGATCTTCCTGCCGGCGATGGCGATCGCGTTCGCGACCGCACCGGTGGCCGGGCAGAACGCCGGTGCCGGCTACGGCGACCGCGTGCGGGAGACCTTCCGCTCGGCCGCCGTCATGGGCGCGGTCATCATGTTCGCGCTCACCTTGATCTGTCAGTGGCGTCCGCAGGTCTTCGTCGCGCCGTTCACGAACGAGACCGACGTCGTCGCCGTCGCCGCGGAATTCCTCGGTATCGCGTCGTGGAATTTCGTCGCGTCCGGGCTGATCTTCAGTGCCTCGGGCATGTTCCAGGCGCTCGGCAATACCGTGCCGGCCCTGCTCAGCAGCGCAGGCCGTCTCGTGACCTTCGTGATTCCGGCGATCTGGCTGTCGAGCCGGCCGGGCTTCCAGTTGCATCACCTGTGGTGGCTGTCGGTCACCACATTGGCGCTGCAGGCCGTCATGAGCTGGCTGCTGCTGCAGCGCGAGTTCCGCCGGCGTCTGCCGCAATTGCAGCCGCGCGCCGCAGCACCGGCGGCGCCGGCCGAATGAGTCGGTGCGCAACGCGGCCGGGCGACGGCCGAGTTGCGCACCTTGCGCGTTGCATCCGCCGGCCGCGGCGATGCGCGGCCGCGCGCGTATCGTGCGCGCACTCCCATGCCGGATTCATGTCATGTCGCCGCCTCTCGCATTGCGTCCGCATCGCCTGTTACTCGCCTGCGTACTGGCCGGCCTCGCCGCCGGCAGCCTCGATCTTCTTTACGTGTTCGTGTTCCACGGCCTGCGCGGCGTCAGCCCCTTGCGCATCCTGCAGTACATCGCGAGCGGCCTGCAGGGCTCCGCCGCGTTCGAGGGCGGCGCGGCCAGCGCGGCGCTCGGTGCGGCGGCGCATTACTTCATCCTGGTCGTCGCGGCCGGCCTGTATCTGGCCGCGAGCCGGCGCCTGCCCTGGCTCGTGCGCAGCGCCGCAATGGCCGGCGTCGCCTATGGCCTGGCGATCCATCTGGTCATGAATTACGTCGTCGTGCCGCTGTCGGCCGTGAAGGTCGGCAACCCGGCCCTGCTGTCCCAGATCACCAATCTGCTGATGCATCTGTTCGTGATCGGCCCGACGCTCACGCTCGTGCTGCGCCGCGTGGCCTGGCGCTCGCCGCCGGGCTGAAATGCCGGGGCGCAGCGCCGCCGGTGTTGTGCATCGCAACAAGGAAAACCCTGTACTTTGGTACAGATTCACCGGCGCCGGACTGGGTCTACGCTGCGCGGCAACCTTGGGAGGGTTCGCCATGCATACCGTCGCTCGCTTCGCGTTGGCCGTCGTTTCGTGCCTGGGTCTCGCCGCTGCCGCCGACGAGGCCTGCATCGACAACGTCGTGCTGGTCCACGGCAACAGCGGTTCGCCACCGGATTTCGACAATACCTACGTGGAACTGCGCGCACGCGGCTACACCGACGCGCAGATCCTGCTGCCGGACTGGGGCAGCAAGACCTGCCCGGCCTGCAACGACCACAGCGGCAGCGAGGAACCGCCGGTCGCCAACGCGCTGACGGCAGCCATCGCCTCGTCGTGCACCGGCAAGATCGACGTGATCGGCCACTCGATGGGCGTGACCCTGGCCGCGCGCGAGATCCTCAAGCTCGGCCTCGCCGCCAAGGTCGACGCGTTCGTCGGCATCGCCGGCGGCTATCGCGGCCTGTACAGCTGCGGCATCTATCCGTACAACGTGCCGACTTCGACCTGCGGCAGCAACGGCCTGTCGATCGGCAGCCCGCTGCTCAACGGCATCTATGCGAAGAAGCTCGCCGCGCGCGAGTTCTCGATCAAGTCCTACGTCGATGAAATCGTCTGCTCCACCGGCACCTGCCTGGTGTACGGCGTGCATTCCTCGTCGATCGCCGGCGAGAACGCCAGCTACACCTATCCCTACTACCACTACCAGCTGCTCTGGTTCACCTCGGTACTGCAGGCCAACCTGATCAACTGAGGCAGACCGCGGCTCCACGGCGCGCCGCCGCCGGCGCAGCAGGCGCCGGCCACGACGGCCGGCGCACGATTCCGGAGAGGTCTGTCGATCCGGCACCTTCCGGTTCGACGTCTGGATACCGCAGGGTCGGGAGCGCCGGGAACGGCGCTCCCGGCCGCGGCCATTCCCACGCCGCAACCGTCCGGAGCACCGCATGAGCACGCAGATCTTCGTCAATACCTCCGTCAGGGACCTGAAGCAGTCGATCGCCTTCTTCGCCGCCCTCGGCTACCCGCACAACCCGACCTATACCAACGACGACGCGGCCTGCATCGTCATCAGCGAGCACATCTACGTGATGCTGCTGAGCGAGCCGTTCTTCCGCACCTTCACGAGCAAGGCCGTCTGCGACACGCGTACGCACGTGGAGAGCTGGAACGTGCTGTCGATGGACAGTCGTGCCCGGGTCGACGAACTGGCGGCCAAGGCCGTCACCGCGGGCGGCCGCGAACCGCGCCCCGCGGCCGACTACGGCTTCATGTACAGCCGCGCGGTCGAGGACCTCGACGGCCATACCTGGGTGCTCATGCACATGAGCGACGAGCCGCCGGCAGCCTGATCGGCGACGGTCTGCGGCGGCACGCGACGAGCGTGCCGCCGCACCTTTCACGAAGAGCGCCGCTCAGGATTGACGCGGCGCCGCTTCGGCCAGCCTGTCGCGCGCGGAAACGTGCTGCAGCCAACGCGTGCAGCCGTGCAGCGCGAAATAGACCAGGCCCGGCAGGCCGGCCTGCCAGCCGTTCGGACTTTCCGGCATGGTCCAGGCCAGCAGCAGCGACAGGCCGGAAAATGCCGGCAGCAGCGACCAGCGCAGGATCTCGCGCCGTGTCGCGCGCTGCTCGAACGCCGACAGCGCGAGTCGCTCGCGCTGTTCCCAGGCATTCCGGTACAGCAGCGCCATGACGCCGCCGAGCGTGCCGAACGCCAGCGCATAGGCGTAGTAGACCGCTCGCAGCTGACCGACACTCTCGATGACGAAACGCGCCGGCAGGAAACCGTTGCTGAGCCAGGCAAACAAGGCGCCGAACAGCATCTTCAGCGGATAGACGTAGACCAGCACGAGAAAAATCAGCAGCAGGCCGAGCTGGCGCGAGCGGCGATCGTCGAGGCCGTAACGCCGCGTCCAGATCTCGTGGCCGGACCAGAACACGATGACCATCAGGAAGCTCGCCGCGAACGTCGGCACCGACTTCAGCGCGAACTCCAGCTTGGGAATGCTGTCCGGCACCTCGGCGCCGGCGATCACGAGCACGGTCAGGGTGAAGGCGAACGAGGCATCGAGAAACGACTGGTGCCGCGTGACCTCGCGGCCGCGGTCGGCGAAACCGTCCTCGCGCACTGCCGGATCCTGCTGCGACGCCATGCCGGTCGTTCCGTTTCACGGGAAGGCCAAGGCTAGCACGCGCTGCCGCGACGACGCGGCCCGTTCGGCGCCGGCCGCTTCGACAGTGTGTGCCGATACCCGGCAGCGCCGGCCGCGATCACGCGACCGGCGCGGCGGCGATCAGCCCAGGGTCGCCATGTCGATGACGAAGCGGTAGCGCACGTCGCTCGCGGCGATGCGCTGATAAGCCTCGTTGACGTCGGCCATGGCGATCGTCTCGATGTCGGCGACGATGTTGTTCCTGCCGCAGAAATCGAGCATCTCCTGCGTCTCCTTGATCGAGCCGATCATGGAGCCGGCCAGGGTGCGCCGGTGCGGGATCAGCGCGAACGCATGCACCGGCACCGGCTGCTCGGGCGCGCCGACGACGACGAACGTGCCGTCGACCTTGAGCAGGCCCAGGTACGCATTCCAGTCGATCGGCGAGGACACCGTGCAGACGATCAGGTCGAACTGGCCGGCCAGGGTCGTGAACGTGGCCGCGTCGCTGGTCGCGTAGTAGTGCGATGCGCCCAGGCGCAGACCGTCCTCGCGCTTGGCCAGCGACTGGCTCAGCACCGTGACTTCGGCACCCATGGCATGGGCGAGCTTGACGCCCATGTGGCCCAGCCCGCCCATGCCGACGATGGCGACCTTCTTGCCCGGACCCGCCTGCCAGTGCCGCAGCGGCGAGTACAGGGTGATGCCGGCGCAGAGCAGCGGCGCGGCGGCGTCCAGCGGCAGGTTGTCCGGAATCGACAGCACGTAGCCCTCCTTGACCACGATCGAATCCGAATAGCCGCCGTAGGTCGGCGTCGTGCTGCCGGGTTCGAAGCCGCTGTAGGTCAGCACGAGGCCGGGCAGGTACTGCTCGTGATCGACGTCGCGCTGCGCGCAGGTCGTGCAGGAATCGACGAAGCAGCCGACGCCGACGTGGTCGCCCGGCCTGAACTTCGTGACCTTGCTGCCGACCGCCGTGACGACGCCGGCTATCTCGTGGCCCGGCACCAGCGGAAACACGCTGTTGCCCCAGCCGTTGTCGACCATGTGGATGTCGGAATGACAGATGCCGCAATAGCGGATCGCGATGACGACATCGTCGTCATTCGGTTCGCGGCGCTGGAACGTGAACGGCGCCAGCGGCGCTTTCGCGGCAGCGGCCGCATAACCTTTGGCAACAGGCATGGACAAGTCCCTTGCAGGTGATGAGGACGACGATGATGGCGTGGCGCCGGTGCGGCCCGGTAGCGCAGAGGTGCGCGGTTCTTGCCTGATCCTGCACAAGATCGACGATCCACGCCTCACGGCAACCGGTGCGGTGATGTGCGCTTCGCTCAAGTGTCCGCAAGTTTGCCCAGCCGAAAAACCGCCTAATCCGCGAGCTCGCCCGGGCCGTCAGCAGGCCGAGGAGACGCACGGCGTTCACCGTCCCGACGCGACACGGCGCGCTTGGCATTTTCGTAGCGTCGCGGCTGTGCGGCGGCGTCCTCGAAATCGGTGAATCGCGGCAAACCCAGTACTTTGCGCGCTTCGTCTATTTCGTTCTGCACCCAAGCGAGCGTGAACATATGGCGTACTAGCTGCTCCGCCCCCTCGCCGAGTCCGCCCGCGCGCAGCAGGCGCAGGAACTCGTTGGCACTCGAAGCCTGTTGCAACGCCTGGTAATAGTCCGCAAACGGAACTGAAGTGCGCGCCATGAACTGTGTCCAGCCGTTGCTGCGCAACAGCTCCTGGCGCCGCAGTTCCTCCAGGCGCTGATCCTCTTCGGCAATCAACGTCGCCGACTGCTTGGGATCGGCGCCCTGCAGTACGGCTTCCATGTATTTCTTCAGCGTTTCGCTGACTTCCTTGAGCTCGCCGATCTGCGCGGCGAGGCTGGAAATCTGTCCGAGCTCTGTCTGCCGGCGCAACAGGTCGCGGTAGTTGCCCGCCCATTGTTCACGCAGCCAGGACTGGATCTCCTCGAAGCGATCGAATGGCAGCACGGCCACTCGCGACTGCGACATCACGTGCTCCACGAGATGAAACACGTTGACCGAATCGACGTGTGCATAGGCGACGTCGGCGCGATCGCGATTGAGCCGGAACACGCCGAACTCCGACAGGACGCCCTTCTCGATCGCGACATAGGTCGGTACGTTGCGGCGCCGCGCGTGCTCGAACTCGCCGCGCGTGATGCTGTTGTAGCGCAGGTAGAAGTCCGGATTCTCCAGCCGCTCGCCGCCGCTTTCCCGGGAGCCGTAGCGCCCCCCGATCAGCATGACGAAAATGTCGGCGCCCTCGGCCTCGCGATAGCAGGATTCGTCCAACGGCCTGTCGTGAGCGTAGGCGATGCTGCCCTTTTCCGACAGCACCGCCTCGAAGCCGAGCGAACCGACGAAGAGGTCCAGCGACGCCCGGACGTGCTTGAGGTCGTAGTGCGTGGAGCTGATGAAGACGCGGGGTCTGGCCATGTCACTGTACCGGCTGCAGCGAATCGGCTACTCCGGCTTTCCTCCGTCTTTGGCGCGCTGGTTTTTGCCAGCCAGCTTGAGCAGGCAGTCGAGGTCGAAATGACTGTCGTCGAAACGCATGATCTCGACGGTAATACGCTCCTTCATCGTGCAAGTGCCCTCGATGTACCGCGCCTGCAGCAACTCCTGCAGTTCCTGATAGGGGACCAGGCGCTTGCGGGCCATCACTTCGGCTCCTCGCGCAGCTCGCCGGACAATCTGTGCTCGACGAGTTCGCGCAAGCGCATGCGGGCGCGATACAGCACGCGGTCGAAATGTTCGGAGCTCAACGCATAGGCACTGCACAAGACGTCTTTGTCTTCGCCTTGCACGAGATAGCGCCGCAGCAGATCCCGATCGCGCTCCATCGGCAGCGTATCCACCAGCTGGTTCACGAGCCTGGCCAGGTCTTCCTCTTCGACCAGCGCCTGCGGATCCACCGGACCAGGAATGCTCTCGACGATTTCCTCGTCGACGGCGACATCCGTCCTTTGTCTCTGCGCCTTTCTCTTTTCGGAGTTGGCCAGGTTGATCGCCGTCTGGCGCAGAAAGCCGGCGATGCGCGACGGATCATGAATGCCGCTGTCGCGAATGCGCGCTATGACGACGATGAATGTCTCTTGCACGAGATCGCTGGCGGTCTCTCTGGACCGGACCCGCTGCTCCAGCAGCGCGCGAACCGCGCGCGAGTAGCGCCGCACCAGCGCCGTCTCGGCTTGACGATCGCCGGCGGCGATGCGCGCCACGAGCGCGGCGTCGATGTTTTCCGGCGGGAGCTCGGCTGCCTGCCCGTTGTCTGTCGTATCGGACTTTCCCATGCGTGATCCCGCAGCGACTGTCGGAGCACGTGCGAAGCGCACGCAAACAGCCTGTCGCCACGAAGCGTCGCCTCTCAGCGAAAGCGCGCCGATGACTCGTCGGCCGCACTGCGCCCCCGGCGCCGGGCCGAGTGTCGATGCTCCGGGGTCGGGCCCTTGCAATCCGGGGCGCCGCCACTACTTCGCGCCGCACGATCCATTGACTCGCAGGCGCCGTTATCGGAGAGTGCGCCGCCTTCACCGGACCCCGACCATGACCCGCTCCTCGACGCCGCTGCTGATATTGCCGAACGACCTGCACCAGCGTGCGGGCCGGGTGCGTCCGCAGGTCTGCTCCGATGAGCGGCGATCGATCTGATCGCGCCGTCCGGCAGTCATCGCAGGCACCCGCAAGGGTGCTTTTTTTTGTCCCGAGTTTTTGCCGTCCATCCGAACCAGCCAGGAGAACGTGTCGTGAATACCGCCGCGCCCGAGTCGCAAGCCTAGCCGTACGCCCTGCAGCCAACCGGGGCGTGCGGCCACCTGTCGTTGGCATTGCAGGAACCTGTCATGAACCTTGTTTCTCTTTCGCGCTGGCGCAACCTCGGCATCATTGCCCATATCGACGCCGGCAAGACCACCCTGACCGAACGCCTGTTGTGGAAGACCGGCGCCATTCATCGCATGGGCGAAGTCCATGACGGCGCGGCCACGACCGACTTCAGTCCGCTCGAACGCGAGCGCGGCATCACCATCGGCGCCGCCGCCGTGCAGGCGCAGTGGACGCCGACCGACGGCGAAACGCATCGCCTTACCCTGATCGACACGCCGGGCCACATTGATTTCGCGATCGAGGTGGAAGGCTCGCTGCGCGTGCTCGACGGCGCGGTCGCCGTGTTCTGCGCCGTCGCCGGCGTGCAGCCGCAGTCGGAAACCGTCTGGCGCCAGGCGCGCCGGCACGGCGTGCCGCTGATTGCCTTCGTCAACAAGATGGACCGCGTCGGCGCGGATTTCGACGCGGTGGTCGCACAGCTGCGCGAACGCCTGGATGCGAACCCGTGGCCGCTGGGTCTGCCGCTCGGCGCGGAAAGCGATCTGCGCGGCTGGGTCGACTTCGTCGGCGAGCGCGTCGTGTACTGGCACGACGACGGCAGAGAATCGGCGCAGGCATGGACGGATCCGCAGGCCGCCGCCTACGCGGCGCAGCGCGAACGCCTGATCACGGCCGTGGCCGATCACGACGACGCGCTCGCGCAAGCCTGGCTCGAAGGCCGCCGCATCGGCGCAGCGGAACTGAAGGCCGCGCTGCGCCGCACGACCCTGCGCGGCGCCGGCGTGCCGGTGCTCGCGGGCTCGGCGTTCCGCACCAAGGGCATGGACGGGCTGCTCGACGCGATCGTCGACTACCTGCCCTCGCCGCTGGATCGTCCGGCCGTGCCGGCCGACAGCGCATCCGGCGCCCAGCTGCTGGCGCCGGATCCGCAAGGTCCGCTGGCCGGCCTCGTGTTCAAGATCGTGCGTCAGGAACACGGTCCGCTGAGCTTCGTGCGCCTGTACTCGGGCACCCTGCGCGTCGGCGATACGGTATGGGCGTCGCAGCGCGGCCGCAGCGTGCGCGTCGGTCGTCTGCTGGTCATGCAGGCCGATCGCGGCCGCGAAGTCGGGCAGGCCGTCGCCGGCGAGATCGTCGCCGTGACCGGCTGGAAGGATGCGGTCGGCGGCGAGACCGTCGGCGCTCCGGCGCAGCGTTTCGCGCTGGAACGCATCGAGGCCCGGCCGGCGGTGCTGGCCTGGCGCGTCGCGGCGGCCAAACCCGGCGATCTGATCAGGCTCAATCAGGCGCTGGCGGCACTGGCGCAGGAAGACCCGACCTTCCGTATCGGCAGCGATGCGGAAACCGGCGAGACCCTGATCTGGGGCATGGGCGAGCTGCACCTGGAGGTGAAGGTGGAACGTCTGCGCCGCGAATGGCAGCTCGATCTGCGTACGGGTGCGCCGAGCGTGGCCTACCAGGAAACGCCGCAGCGCGAAGTGCGCCGGATCGAAGGCAAGGTGTCGCAGCAGAACGGTGGCGCCGGGCAGTTCGCGCGCGTGGTCATCGACCTGCAGCCGCTGCCCGACGGCAGCGTCGAGTTCGTCGACGAGACGCGCGGCGGCGTGATTCCGCGCGCCTTCGTGCAGGCGGCCGAGAAAGGCCTTCGCGCCGCGCTGGCCGAGGGGCCGCAGGGCCATCCCGTCGTCGGCCTGCGCGCCGTGCTCGTCGACGGCGAGACGCACGTGCGCGACTCGTCGGAGCTGGCCTTCCAGCGCGCTGGCGCGGAGGCGCTGCGGCTCGCGCTGGCGCAGGCCGGCACGCAGCTGCTGGAGCCGGTCATGCAACTGTCGGTGGAAACGCCGGCCGCCGCACTCGGCGATGTGCTGGCCGACCTGCAGCGACGCCAGGGGCGCATCAGCGCGATCGGCGATGACGGCGGCCGCAATGTGGTCGCGGCACTGGCGCCGCTGGCGCAGTTGTCGGGCTATGCCACGGCGCTGCGCTCGCTGAGCCAGGGCCGTGCCGCGGCCAGTCTGCAGTTCGCCGGCTATGAGCCGGCCCGCCTGACGCCACGCGCGGCGCAGGCGGCGTAAGTCATCGGCGAGCCGGCTGCGGCCGGCTCGCCGGTCTGTTCGCGCGCCGACCGGGCGGCGCACGCGAAGGCTCGCCCATTCCGCATGTCCGCGCACAGCTGATCGCCACGCGTGCGGCGGCGCTCAAGGAGCCGCCCGTCAATGGCAACCTTCGACCAGGAAACGGGCCGAGTCCGCCTGCGCGAGTCCCTGGCGCAAGGTGTCGATGCTGCTGTCGATGCGTTTGCGCTGGGTGCGATTCCAGCCCTCGGCGTACAGCGCCGCCTGCAGCAGGGTTCCGCGGAACGTGTCGCGAACGCCGGCCAGCTGTCCGCGGCCGCTGCCCGCGTCGAGCGCGGCGCTGAGCAGATCCTCGGTGATCTCGTTGTCGGCAATGGCGAGAAACGTCTGTGCCAGCGTCCCGTAGCTGATGCGCGACACCGCCGGCGCCGTGTTGCCGCTGGCGGCGAGCAGCGCCGTCCACTGCTGCGCAAGGATGCTGCCGGCGTCGACGCAGCGCTGCAGATAGCGCGTATGCAGCTCGCCCGCAACCTGCAGCGCCGGCAGCACCAGCACTTCGGCGATCGGAATCCTGCCGTCCCCGGCCGAAGCAACGACGCAGGGCCGACCGAAATGACACAGCGCCGTACCCATGGAGCGAGACTGCCAGCGCGAATCGGAGTTCTTGAGTTCGAGCCGGAACGTCTCGTTCCAGGACTGCAGGTCGGCGAACGTTTCGGCCGCGTGGCTGACGTTGGCGCCGGCACGGGCACGGCGGCAGACCTCCTTGCCGGCCGGCTGCGGACGGAAACACAGCATCAGATCCGGCAGCGGCGCGAGCTCCAGGGTTCCGGGGTCCCAGGCCAGGCCGGGGGCCGCGACCGCGGCGACCTCGGCGATCACGGTCACACCCTGCGGAATGTCGAGCCGGTCGGCCGGCGTCGTCGCGGTCGATGACGGCACGCCCGTATCGCGCACAGATCCGCTCTCGCGGTCGGCGGTGGAGGTGGGCGGCGCAGCGGTCTCGCGCGGCGGGCTGTTTCGGGCCGGTGCGCTGCGCGTCGGCGATTTCGCAGGTTCGGCCGATGCCGGCGGAAGCGCCGTCGGATCCATCGTCAACGTCGCCGGCGCAGACGTCTGCGGCGCACTGCCGCGCCAGTGCTGCCAGGCCGCGAGACCGGCCAGGACGAACAGGACGGCGATGCCCGGCGCGAGGTAGCGGTGCCAGCGCGGCGGTCGCGCGGGTCGGGGCGATGGTTGCGGAGGCGGCGAGACTTGCCGGGACGGCGCCTTGTTGACGAGCCGGCGGATCGCCCGGGCGACATCCAGACAGGCCGCGTCCTCGTTGCGCCAGAGCGTGATCGCCCGGCCGTCCTTCGGCACGGCGTTCAGCGAGCCGAACGACTTCATGCGCCACTCGCACGGCCGCACAATGACCGGAACCACGTGAGCGGCACGAGCGTGATGGCGCTCCATCGCCCGCTCCAGCTCACGCGAGCAGTAGTCCGATTTGGTGAAGCTGGAGCTGATCAGCAACAGGATGATCTGGGCGCTGTCGATCTCCTCTTCGATCACCCGCGTGAAATCCTCGCCCGCCTCGATCCTGCGGTCATGCCACAGCTCGATCCGCCCCTCTCTCACCAGCAGCGCGAGATGGTCGAGGAGCTTGTTCTTGTAGGTTTCGTCCTCGCGCGAGTACGAAATGAACAGCTTCGCGGCCATCGTTCCCCCTTGCGCGCCGTCGACCGGCTCAAGCTACTGGCGCCAGGGCGCGCGGTATCTCAGCAGCGGCAGCGGACTGCCGTGCGCTGGCCGCGCAGGTGATCGCATTCGGCCCCGGCGCGACGCCCGTCTTCGACACGCAACGTTCCGATCGGCGCCGGTGCAGCGCCGCAGCACCGGCAGCCCCGACGGTCTCAGCGCTGCGCCCGCACCGGTCCCGCCGACTCCGCGGCAACATCGCCGGAATCGCCGAGATCCGGCGCACCGCCAGCAAAGCGATGGCCGCGACGAGCGTCCGCCTCCGGCGCAACGGCATCCCGCTCGGCATCGCCGGTCGGCAGCAGCACCGAGAACACCGTGCCGTGTTCGGCGTCGGAGGTCGCGCCGACCGTGCCGCCGTGGCCGCGGGCGATTTCCCGCACGATGAACAGGCCCAGGCCCAGATGCGCGCCCGCCTTCGCGGCCGAACCGCGCGTGGCCGGGGAAAACAGGCCGGCGAGTTCTTCCGACGGGATCACCGGCCCGCGGTTGTGCACGGACAGCACGACGTGGCCGTCGCCTTCGGCCAGAACGGTGCGGATCACGCCGCGGGGATCGCCGTGCGTCGCGGCATTGCGCAACAGGTTGGACAGCAGCTGCCCGAGACGCGCCTTGTCCCAGCAGCCGGCCTGCGTGCCGCACGTTTCGAGCACGAAGTGGTGCGACGGAAATTCCGCAACCACTTCCGCGACGATTTCCGCCGCGAGCGCGGCCAGGTCCATGCGGACCGGCCGCACGGTCATCGGGCCGCGCAGACCGAACGCCGCCACACTCATGAGGTCGTCGACCATCGGCGCCATGCGCGCGAGCGATCGGCGCAGCTGAGCCGCGGCCTCATCCTGGCCGACGTCCGGATGGCGCAGCGCCAGAATGTGCGATGCCATCGAGGCCGTCTGCAGCGGACCGCGCAAGTCGTGTGCGACGATGCCCATGACCAGCGCTCGGTCGCGCTCGGCGGCCTGCGCGAACGCCAGCACGGCCTCGGCGGTGACGCGGTCCAGCGACTCGTTGAACATCAGCAGATCGTCGAAAGCCGCCGCACTGCGCACGAAGCCCGCGCCGACCCACAGCCGCAGCACGACTGCACGCAATGCGCGGAATTCGGAGGTCAGCGCGACCAGCGACAGGCCGGCTGCGTGCCGCTGCAGGCCGTGTTCGGAACCTTCGGCGCCGCGCAGGGCGCTTCGTTCCGGTGACGCCGCGCTACCCGCCGGCGGCGGCGCGGCACGCATGTCGGCGACGACCGCATCGAGCAAGCGCCCTGCATGCTCATGCCGTTCCGTCGCGCAAGCCTGGCTCTCGAACGACGGCAGCCGTCCGACGAATTGCTGCCAGGCGTCGGCGATGCGGCCGTGGTTCCTTTCGATGAACTCCGCCAGGCGCACGGACTACCCTCCTCGGGTGGCGCTGCGTTGTATCGGCCGTTCATGAGACCCAAACCTGCATGCTCGCGTCAACAGGGCTGGGGGATATCCCCGGTGCCCGGCAGGTCTGCCGGCCGAACTGGCGAGCGCGGTCTTTTCGCTGCCGGGCACGCAAACTGGAATTTAAGCATTCCTTGCCTTTGCTGCATCGCGCCGATCGTTCCGGCCCGCCGCCCCGTGCCTGCGCGCGGCCGGAAGCTGCCCATCGGCGACGAAACGGAGCCCGCGGCATCCGTATCGGTGCCGCCGGACGACCCGGCGCATCGTGCGAATCCTGCGCCGACTGCGCTCTGCGCGCGCGCCTACCCTGCGTCAGAACCAGCGCCGCTGGCGCGCCACGGCGATCGACGTTGCGGCCAGCGCCGCCATGATTGTGACGGCCACCCAGAAACCGGTCGCCTGGGTCTTGAAGAACGGCGCATCGAAGTTCATGCCGAGGATGCCGGCGAACACCGCCAGCGTGCCGACGACGACGGCGATGAAGGAAAGCAGGCGCCTGGACGCGTTGGTCTGCAGCGCGACCTGACTGCTGAACAGCTCGAAGCTGCCGACGACGATGTCGCGGGTGTTCTCGACCATGTCCATCGCGCGTTCGTAGCGCGTGTCCAGCGCGGCAAAATGGGCGTTCACCTCCTCGCTTTCGCTGGGCCGGAAATCCGGCCGCGACAGCGCGGAGAAGACGGTGCGATGCGGTGCCAGCATGCGCCGCAGGCGCGACGCGGCCTTGCGCAGGCGGCGCAGCTCCGGCAGCGAGTCGCGTCTGCGTTCATCCAGAATGCCGACCTCCAGCCGCTCCACGGCGATCTCGAAATCGGCCACGGCGCCGAAATAGGTCGCCAGATGCCAGTCGAGCAGGGCCGCCACGAAGCTCTCGGCGCTGAGACCGCCGATGTCCGAACCGGCTGCTTCGCGTGCCAGCAATGTATCCAGGAACGGAATCGGCTCCTCGTGCAGACTCACGACTGCGTTGCGCAGGGCCACGAGCGTCAGTACCTGGCCGCAGAGCGCCAGCCCGTCGCCGCCGCCGACGGCTACGACGCGCACGAGGAAGGACTCGCCGAGCTTGCCGAGCGAGGGCGTCGTCGCCGCGGAGCGGATCTCCTTGCGCGCCTGCTCCGGCAGCGCCAGTGCCGCCCAGACTTCATCGAGCGTCGCCGCGTCGGCGCCGGTCAGATCGACCCAGAGCAGATGGCGGTCCTGCAGCTGCAGCTGCGCCAGATCACTGCAGGCGAGACTGCGATCGGCCCCTTGCGCATCGAACAGTCGCGCGCGGCAGGTGCGGTCTGCCGTCGTCTCGTTTTCGCGGTGAGCCATGGCAACCTCCTGCCGCCGTCCGTTTTCACGCCGCGGACGCTACGGGCGCAGAAGTGATCCGTGTGTCAATACCGTCGTGCCAGGGGACTCATGAACAGTGTCTACGTGCTATCGGCCCTCGGTGAAAGCGCTCAGCCGCTTCCACCGGCATGCCGTGCAATTCGCTCGGCCGCGCCGCGGCGACAGGCGTTTTGCGCTGAAGTTGATGCGCCCGTGGCTCGGCTGGCGCGGAAAATCACGCCGGAGAAGCCGATTGCCGGGCGTTCCCGCCCACGGCCGCGTGGCACGCCGATTGCCCGGCTTCGGGCATCGCCCCCGCAAACACGAGATGCGCATGGCTTCGCCGGCCGACCTCCACGCCCCGCACTTGCTGGATCCCGTGTCGCCACGCGCCCGCAACGACCCGCGAACCGCTGCCGGCGCAACGTCCGCTGCGCCGCGCTGGACCGATGCAGGCGCGCCGTTCCGCCGCGCCGATCCGCTGACCCTCGCCGCGTCGCAGGATGCGCTGGACCGCATCGGGCAGCGCGACGCGCCGGTGCGCAGCGGCGCCGTGCGCTCCTGGCTGCGGCACCGGCGGCTGTCGCTGGGCATGATTGCCGTCATCGGTTTCTTCCTCGTCATCACGCTCGTCGTGAGTACCTTGCTCAGCGCGGCGCGGACGCGGCAGGGCCGGGCCCGGGTCGCCGTCGACGGGACGCTCACGCTGGCGACGTTCGTGCTCGCGTTCGCCGCGCTGTCTCGCTTCGTACCCGACGAATCGCCGCACTGGCGCCCCATCGCCGCCGGCGTCTTCGTCGCTGCCATGCTGCTCGACGCCGGCAAACGGGCGCTCGGCGCCTATCCCGCAAGCAGCGATCGGGCCGACGCCTGCGGCACCTCGGGCTCGGTCGTACTGCTGCTGGTCCGGGTCCGCTACAGCTCGCTGATCGTACTGGTCGGCGCCGGCTTCACCCGCTGGGCGGCGAACCGCGGGCCGGGCACGCGAGGCCGCGAACCATGAACACAAATTCCGCGCAGCGTGATCGCATCCCCGCCGGTCTCGCCGATCTGCTGCCCGGCGAGGCCACGCGCCGCATCAGCCTGCTGCGGCACGCGGAAAAGGAAGGCCGCGAACTGCCGACACGCCTGTCGAGCACGGGCCGCATGCGCGCGTTCGCGCTGCCTTACATCCTGCAGGAGCTGTCGCGGCGCGACGGCTGGCCCTGGGCTGCCGATTGCCTGATCGCTGCGCGCGACACAGCACGCAGCCAGCGGCCTTCGCAGACCTTGCATCATATGGCGCAGCAGCTCGTGCTGCCGATCCGGCAGGGCTGCACACCCGCCGACGTCGTGCATCTGCTGTTCGGTCCCGACCCGCAGCCGCCATGGCGTCATGCCGTCGTCGTCTGGCGGCACAACCGCATTCTCGACGTGGCGCGCGCGCTCGGTGCACCGGCCGAGGCACTGCCGGCGGAGTGGCCCGCCGAACTCTACGATCGCATCGTGCTGCTGGACTTCGACGGCCGCGGCCGCCTCGTGCGGACGCGCTGCGTAAATGCGGACGACGAGCTGGAACTCGCCGTGTCCGACCAGCCCGTGAGCATCGACTGTCGCGGCAACGCCGAGGACGATTCCGACGAGTCGTGACGCGATCGTCGCGGGCGATCGCATCAATGCGACCTTCGCCGATTCACCCGTCGACCGTCGTCGTCGCGCGAAACTGGCGCGGACTGGCGCCGGCCGCCTTGCGCATGAGCCGGCGCAGCGCCGTCGCGTCGCGGTAGCCGATTTCGGCGGCGATCTGCTCGATGGTCATGCGGCTGTTCTCCAGCAGTGCGCGCGCGCGCCGCAGCTTCACGCTGCGCACCAGGCCGCCGGTGCTCTTGCCGGTCGCGCGCCGCACATGCCGGCCGAGCGTCTTTTCCGACACGCACAGTTCGCGCGCGAGCTGCGAGATCGGCGGAACGGCCGGCAGCGCTTGTTCCAGCCGCGCCGTGAGCTGCGCGACGAGCGCATGCCCGCCGGCCAGCACTTCGGGCACGACGAACGGCGACTGCGACTGACGGTGCTCCAGCAGCAGCAGGCGCGCGACCGTCTCGCTGAGCGCCGGACCGCAGCGCTCGCGCAGCAAGTGCAGCATGAGGTCCGCATGCGCGAAGGCCGCGCCGGCAGTGATCACCGGGCCGTCCACGCAGACCATGCGCGCGGCATCCACCGTGCAGGCCGGCGTCATGCCGGCCAGCGCCGGCGCGAGCCACCAGGTCGTCGTCGCGCGGCGCCCGTCGAGCAGGCCGGCCGCCTGCAGCACGAACACCGCCGAGCACGAGGCCGCGACCTGGCCGCCGCGCTGCACCTGGACGACCAGCCGCCGCGCGATCGCGCGGCCGTCGGGCGAGGCCATGCGCGCGGCAATGGCCTGCGGATCGGCGCCCAGACCCGGAATCACGCAGACCGAGCGCGCGTCCCGGCGACGCGGCGGCAGTGCGCGGGTCTCGACGCTGATGCCGTCGCGCAGCGGCACGCGGCCGCCAGCCAGCGAATACAGGCCCCAGGTCGGCACGGCGACTCCCATCCGGGCCGCGACCTGCACGGCCGCATCGAGGATGTCGCGACTCATGGCCACGCTGCTCGGATAGGCGCCGTCGACGATCAGCACTTCGAAATCCTTCATGTCCGTTTCCGCCTGAAAGACGTCCCATTGGACACTGGGTGCGCGGCGCTGTCGAGGCTGTAATGACGCCGGACGCAAGTCGCGCATCACAGGACCGCGCTGCGCCGCGGCTGCCTGCGCAGGCGGACGGCACGGCGCGGGACGCCGCCGACCGCCGCGGAAGCCTGACCTGCCCTGCATTGCCGAATACCGAACACCGCGGAGTGCCGATGCCGACCGTAGCGACCTTGTTGCTGTTCTGCGCCGCCGTGCTCGGCCTGCTGCTGTCGCCGGGACCGAACATGGCCCTGGTCGTCTCGCAGAGCCTGGCCGGCGGCGCCGTCGGCGGCCTGGCGTCGGCCGCGGGCATCTTCGTCGCCGATCTGCTGATGACCGCGCTGGTCTGCGCCGGCATCGCCGGCGTCGTGATGGCCTGGCCGGCGGCGTTCGATCTGCTGCGTGGGCTCGGCGCCGTCTATCTGCTGATGCTGGCCGTCGCCGGACTGCGCCGGCGTGAAGCGGTGCAGCCGGCAGCGGCCGCAGAGGCGCCAGTCTCGCGGCTGTTCCGCAACGCGCTGTTCGTGAGCCTGCTGAACCCCAAGGCGCTGCTGTTCTTCCTCGTATTCCTGCCGCAGTTCGCCGATCCGCGGCGCGGCGGCGTCAGCGCACAGTTGCTGCTGTTCGGTCTGCTGCTGTCGACGATCGCGCTGGCATTCCATGCGCTGCTCGGCCTGGCTGGCGCCCGGGTGGCCGCGGCGCTGCGCCGTCACGGCAGCGGTTCCCGGCGCTGGCCGGACCGCGTGCAGGCCGGCGTGTTCGTCGGACTCGCCCTGCGCCTGCTCGTACTGGAGCGGCCGCATTCGCCGTGATTGCCCTCGGAGAGACCATGCAGACTTCGCCACCGCTTTCGCACGCCGACGACCTGGCCGACTTCCACGCCCGCGCCGTCACCCTGGACGGCGTGACCCGGCGCGTGCACGTATCCGGCTCGGGCCCGGCCGTCATCGTGCTCGCCGAGATGCCCGGCATCAGCCCGCAGGTCGCGCGTTTCGCACGCTGGGTGCGCGAAAGCGGATTCAGCGTCTACCTGCCCTCGCTGTTCGGCAGCGACGGCGCCGTGGCCGAAGCCGAAGCCGGCCTGGCCGTGCTGCGTCGCGCCTGCATCAGCGCCGAGTTCCATGCGCTGGCCGGACGCGGCGCCAGTCCGGTCACCGCCTGGCTGCGCGCGCTCGCGCGCCGCGCGATGGACGAATGCGGCGGGCCCGGCGTCGGCGCGGTCGGCATGTGCTTCACCGGCAATTTCGCGCTGTCGATGATGCTGGAGCCGGCCGTGCTCGCCCCCGTGCTCGCGCAGCCGTCGCTGCCGCTGGACGATCCCGCAGCACTGGAAAGCGATGCCGAGGAACTCGCCGCGATCCGCGCGCGGCTGGAGCGCGACGGACTCACGGTGCTCGCGTATCGCTTCGACGGCGACCGCCACTGCCGCGCCGAACGCTTCGCCGCGTATCGGGCCGCGCTCGGCGAGCGCTTCATCGGCCGCGTGCTGCCGGACAGCGCGGCGAATCCGGCGCCGCCGCCGTTCTCGCGCGACGTCGTCGCGAGTCCGCACAGCGTATTGACCGCGCACCTCATCGACGCGGCCGGCGAGCCGACCCTGCAGGCGCGCGACGAGGTGCTCGCGTTCCTGCGGCAGCGCCTGTATGCGATGCCGCCGCTGTTCCCGGCGGAGACCGTGCTGTGAGCGTCGGCTTCATCGGCATCGGCCGCATGGGATTGCCGATGGCGCGCAATCTGCTGCGCGCCGGCATTGCGCTGGACGTCTGGAACCGCTCGCCGGAGCAATGCGCGGAACTCGTCGGCGGCGGAGCGCGGTGCGCCGACTCCGTCGACGCGCTGTTCGAGCGCTGCGACATCGTCTTCCTCATGCTGTTGAACGAAGCCGCCGTCGACGCCGTGCTCGGCCGCGGCACACCGGCCTTCGCGTCGCGCGCCGCCGGCACGACCGTGGTCCAGCTCGGAACGACGTCGCCGGAATTCTCCGCGGCGCTGGCCGCGGACCTGCGCGCCGCCGGCGGCGCGTATGTCGAAGCGCCCGTGTCCGGATCGCGGGTGCCGGCCGAAGAAGGCCGCCTCGTCGGCATGGTCGCGGGCCACGACGCTGAGGTGGAGGCGGTGCTGCCGCTGCTTGCGCCGCTGTGCGCCAGCGTGTTCCGCTGCGGCGACGTGCCGGGTGCGCTGCGCATGAAGCTCGCGGCGAATCACTTCCTGATCGGCCTGGTGACCGTGCTCGCCGAAACCGTCCATGCGGCGCGCGCCGCCGGCGTGGATCTGGACACCTTGCGCCAGGTGATCGATGCCGGCCCCATGGCCAGCGCCGTGTCGCGCGCGAAGCTGGGCAAGCTCCTCGCTGCGGATTTTTCCGCACAGGCGGCGATCCGCGACGTCAGCACGATCACGCAGCTCGTGGCCGCGCAATGCCGGCAGGCCGGCGCCGCCGCACCGCTGATCGAACACTGCGTCGCGCTCTATCGCACGACCGCCGCGGGCGCACATGCGGACGAGGACATGATCGCCGTCATCCATGCCTTCGCCGGACCCGCAACCTGACCACTACCTGCTGACTGCCGGAAGCCACGCCGTGACTCCAGACCCCGACCCCGAATTCCCGCTGGCGGCGATCGCCGCCGACGTGCCGAGCCGTACGCTGCGCTCGATCTACCCGGCGCCGTTCGCGGCGCTGTTCGAAGGGCGCGACAAGAAAGCACTCGGCGCGCTCTTCGGTCTGAGCAACTTCGGCGTCAATCTGACGCGACTGGCGCCGGGCGCAGCATCGTCGCTGCGGCATGCGCATACGCGGCAGGACGAGTTCGTCTACGTCCTCGACGGCGAACTCGTGCTGCATACCGACGAAGGCGCCACGCTCCTGTCGACCGGCATGTGCGCCGGCTTCCGCGCGGGCACCGGCAATGCGCACCGGCTCGTGAACGCAACATCGCACGACGCGACCTATCTCGAAATCGGCGACCGCAGCGCCGGCGACGAAGCGAGCTATCCCGACGATGACCTCGTCGCCCGGCTCGACGCCGGAACATGGCGCTTTTTCCACAAGGACGGCAGGCCGTACTGAGGGGCGGTTGCCGATTGTTTCACGACGCCGCCGCGCGTCATCGCCGACGACATTGATGGACACGCCATGATCCGGAACGACCTCGACGCCGCGCCGCACACCGTTGCCCCGACGCCGCCGACCGCGGCAATCGCGCCAATGCTCCGCCTGCACCGGGCGAAGCGCTGGACACACGGCCGCCTCGCGCTCGCGACGGTCTGGCTCGCACTTGGCGCGGCCCAGGCCGCCGACCTGGTTCCGGTCGCACAGGTCGAGCAGGACTACGTCAGGCCGCACGCGCTCGTCGATGTCGGCGACGGGCGGCGCATGAATCTGTTCTGCCTCGGCGAAGGCCCCACGACCGTGGTCTTCGATTCCGGCCTCAGCGACTGGTCCAGCACCTGGGCGCTGATCCAGCCGGCGGTCGCACGCGCGACACGCGCCTGCACCTACGACCGGCCCGGCATGGGCTACAGCGATCCTTCACCGCTGCCGCGCACGCCCGAGGCCGCGGTGCAGGATCTGAGCACCTTGCTGAAACGCGGCGGCATCAACGGTCGCGTCGTTCTCGTCGGCCATTCGCTCGGCGGGTTCCACGCGAAGCTGTTCGCGGTCACCTATCCGGAACAGGTCGCCGGGCTCGTGCTCGTGGACCCGGCCGAGGAACGCCTGTGGGACCGCGTCGAGTCCTCGCTCGCGCGGCGCTTCGGCGCGACACCCGTGCGGGCGGCCCGCGCCGAGGACGAACGCGACATCGCCGCGGCGATCACGCATTTCGCCGACTGCGCGCAGACCACGCGTGCCGGCGGACTGACCGAACAGCAGTACCGCCGCTGCACCGATCCCGTACGGTTGCCGCTCGGCACGGCCATCCTGCAGGAACGCCGCACGCTGCAGCAGAGCGTCGCCTACCAGGAGGCGCAGGCCTCGGAAATCGCGCATTGCATGTACGCACAGAATCCCGCGGCCGATGCGCGCTATCGCCGCCTGTTCGCCGGTCGCACGCCGCTGGGCGATCTTCCGCTGATCGTGCTGACGCACGGACTCTACGACCTGTCCGAACCGGACTGGGAAGTCCACTACTGGAGCTGGCGCAAGGCTCACGAACTGACCGCGACCTTGTCGCGCCGCGGCCGGCACGAGATGGTCGCGCACGCCAATCACAACATGCAGGTCGATCGGCCCGACGCCATCGTGGATGCGGTGCTCAAGGTCGTGGCGATGGTGGAACAGCCGCCGTAACGACCGTCGCCGACGGCAGATCCGCAGCGAAAGACTCGAGTCGACGCGGTCCGGCATTCGCTGCCGTACACCGATGCCGATGACCGGCGGCGACAGCGCATACACCGCATGTCGCGGCGCGAAGCTTGCGGGAATCCCGCATGTCCGGCGACTGCACCGGCCGCTACGTCGCACGGCTGCCGGGAACCCCGGTCGCACGCGTCGCGCCGGGCGCCACGCCGGCCCCACTGCTCGGCAGGCACCGGCACGGCGACATCGGCCACGAAGTCGCCGGTGACGCCGCTCGACCACGCGGCGCAGGCCGGCTGCGCCTGGACATGCGCGATCCGAACAACCGCCAGCAAGGGCGCTCCGCCGCGCGCGTCGCTGGAGGGCAAGCGTCCGTCGGGCGTGCCGGTCATCGGCGCCCGCTTCGCCAACTGCGTCAATGCGAACGTCAGCCCGGGCGTGCGGGCCGACTACCCGGCCGCGCGGCCGCTGACGACACGCGCAGCCGGCGTGATGGAGAACGACACGCCCCGGTCCGTGAGTCCGGCCCCGGCACACCGTCCACGCAGCGCGCGTTCGCAGCGACGTCGTGGCGGAACGCGGCGAGTCGCCTAGCGCACGAACTCGACGGGATAGTTCGCGAGCTGCCGGCCGCCGCAGGCGACGCCGACCTCGGCCCGCCCCGGCGCCAGGCGCGCCGCGGCGAGGCTGACGTTGGCGAAGCCGGAATCGTCCGGCGCGACGGTCGCCTCCAGCGTGTTGCCGCCCTGCACGATGCGCACCGTCGGCGTACAGCCCGCTTCGGCGACGGCCGGGACACTGAGCACGACCAGGCCGCCGGCCGGCAGGCGCAAGGTCGGCGCGACCGCGACGCTGCTGCGCAGCCGGTCGACCGACAGCAGGGTGATCGGTGCGAGCGCAGCCGGCGCCGGCGACCACGAGCGGCCGAGCACGAGGCCGATCGCCAGCGCCGCGCAGGCCGCAGCCGCGAGCGGAATCCAGACCGGCGCGGGTTTGCGCAGCCGCAGCGGCCGCACGACCGGGCCGGCGGCCGGTTCGCCGCGCGGCGCCGCCAGCGGCGCCGCGGCCAGCCCCATGCGCAACGCCGTGTCGGCATCGACGAGTTCGGCGAGCTCCGGGCGTTCGATCATGAGCACTTCGAACGCCTCGGCGGCTGCATCGTCCATCTCGCCGTCGAGATAGGCGCGCAGCAGGTGATTGTCGAGTGCGGAAATCATTCGGACCTCGGTATGCCACGCATAGGGAGCGCGGAATGGGCCAGTTCTCGCACCCGGTCTCCGGTTTCCTGCAACTTCTCGCGCAGCCGTTCACGCATGCGCGAGCGGGCGCGGAAAATCACCTTGTCGAACTGGTCCGCGGTCAGCTCCAGTCTATGCATGAGCTCGCTCTTGCCGGCGCCGTCGATGTAGAAGCCGGTCAGCAGGTCGCGGTCGCGCTGCGCCGGCAGCTCGGCCAGCACTTCGTGGGCGATGCGCCGCAGCTCGTCCTCTTCGCACTGCTCCAGCGGCGTCAGCTGACGGTCGTGCCACATCGGCGCTTCCTGCTCGGGCAGCTCGGCCAGCGCCATCGGCTGTGCCCGGCGGTGCGCTGCGTAGACGATGTGCCGCGCGGACTGATGCATATAGGCGGCCAGCGCCTCCGGCTGCCGGATGCGCCCTTCGCGCAGCGCAATCACGACGGCGACGAGCACGTCCTGGGTCAGATCGCTGGTCAAGGTCGGATCGCGCGTCATGCGCAGGATCATTGCCCGTACACCGGGAAGGCGCGCCACCACCTCGGATTCGGACAGCCCGGCGCTCGACGACCCAGCCTCGTCCTGTTCGCCTGAAGCCCCCTCCATCGCTCCCCCCGTCGGCCCGTGCCGGCCGAACCGTCGTCGTAGCCGGCTTATGCGATGAATCGCGCTCGCCAGGCCCCCGCCCCGCGTCGGATCCAGCATAGCGAGCCTCGACACTTTTTTCACGTTGCGACTATGCAGCCTGGAACACGGCAAGGACCGGCGAAGCGGCGCCGCTCTCTGCCGTGCGCCTGGCCGCCGCCGCGCCGACGAGCGGCGTTTCCGCGGAACGACTTCGCGGCCCCGGCGCTGCGCTCGCGGCCACGGCCGCACGGCGGCGCATGGAAGCACCGGCCCGCACCCGCTAGAGCTTCGCGTGCTTCAGCCGTTCGGCGACCGCGTCGAGATAGCTCGGCCCGACCTGCACGCTGGCGCCGTCGCGCACGGTCAGCGTGATGCTGCCGTTGGCATGCCGCCGCACCGTCGTGACCAGGCTCAGGCGCACGAACGCGGAACGGTGGACACGCAGGAGCTGGTCCGGATCCAGGCGACGCTGCAGCGCGCCCATGGTCGCGCGATGGATATGGCTGCGCGTCTCGGTATGCAGCATGACGTAGTCGCGTGCGGCTTCTATCCAGTCGATCCGGGCTACCGGCACGCGCAGCGAACCGTCGCGCACCTGCACCCAGATCGCATCGTCGTAATCGGCGCCGGCCGCGGGAGCAGCGGCGGGCTTCGCGGCCGCCGCAGCCTCCTGCAGCGCGCGGCGGCGCCGCGCCCGTTCGACCGCCTGCCGCAGCCGGTCGAAGCGCACAGGCTTGAGCAGATAGTCGGCGGCCTCGACCTCGAACGCATCCGGCGCGAACTGCTCGAACGCGGTCACGAACACGATTTCCGGCCGCTGCGCGGCCGGCAGGTCGGCGGCGACGGCCAGGCCGCTCTTCTCCGGCATCTGGATATCGAGCAGGACCAGATCGGGCCGCAGCGCCGCGATCGCCTGGGCCGCCTCGTGGCCGTCGCCCGCCGTGCCGACGACTTCCACGCCGGGGCACTGGCGCAGCAGCGCGGCGAGGCGGTCCAGCGCCAGCGGTTCGTCATCGACGAGCAGAATGCGCAGCGTGCTCATGCCGCCTGCACCGACGACACGGCGGCCGCAGTCAGCGGCAGGCGCACGGTCGCGCGGAACCCCTGCGGCAGCGGCTCGGTGCTGAGCAGACCACGCTCGCCGTACAGCACCGCCAGCCGCTGGCGGACGTTCGTCAGCCCGACGCCGGTGCCGCAACCGACGGTCGCTGCCTTGGCCGGATCGCCGTCGTCCTCGATCGTGATCACGAGGTCGCCGCCCTGCGCGGCAAACGCGATGCGCACGGTCACCGCGCGCCGTGTCGGGGCGACGGCGTACTTGACCGCATTCTCGACCAGGGGCTGCAACAGGAAGCCCGGCATCCGGCGATCTTCGAGTTCGGGCGGGCAGTCGACCTGGACATGCAGCCGCTCGCCGAAGCGCACGGCCTCGATGTCGAGATAGGTCTCGACGGTCGACAGTTCCTGGCCGACGGTCACGGTGTCCTGCAGATCGCCCACGAGCGTCGCGCGCAGAAACGCGGTCAGTTTCGCGAGCATCGCTTCGGCGTCCTCGTTGCGCTGATTGACGACCAGCGAGGACGCCGCATTCAGCGCATTGAACAGCAGGTGCGGATTGAGCTGGTATTTCAGCGCCGCCAGCCGCGCCGTGCTCGCCTGCGCTTCGGCCTGCGCCGCCTGCTCGCGCGCCCGCATCTCGGCGGCACGCGCGTCGGCAAGTTCACGCTCGCGTTCGCGCACGGTGCGGCTGGCCTGGATGATGACGAGAATCGCCGCGATCAGCCCGTACAGCCAGATGAATCCGACGGTGTTGTTGAGCGTCCTCGCCAGCGCCGCGAACGGGTTCTCCTGGGCAGCCGCGCGCAGCCACCAGGTCGCCGCGAAATCGGCAACGCCGAGCAGCGCGGATGCGAGCACGACGACGCCGGCCATCACGACGAGCCGCGCCGCCAGCGGCCGATGACGCACGTGGACGGCAGCCAGGTGGATCAGCGTCGTCAACGCGATGCCGACGAGATAGAGCACCGCGACGTGCTCCAGGAACCGCGCAGGCAGCTGGCCGGTACCGAAATAGGTCGGCAGCACGAACAGGCCGCAGGACAGCGTCCAGACGCTGAAGCCCAGCCACGCCGCCTGCCGCGAATCCTCGCTCAACCGCCCCATCGCCGTCCTCCGCGTTTTCGACACGCGCACCTTAGTGCAACAACCGCGTCACGGCCGATTTTTCGTCCCGCGTTTTGCCACTTTCGTCGACGCCGGCACGCCTCGTCGACGTGCCGGACGCCCTCGTCGCAACGCGGCTGCCCGGCGTGGCGGCACCGCCTAGCATCCCCGTCGCTCCGCCCGGGTTGCCGCCGCCCGCCGGACAAAAAAAACGCCGGACCGGCGCTCGGTGCGCGGCCCCGGCGCCGGACACCGACAGCCGACGACGGCCCAATCAACGACCTTCGGGAGAACACGATCCATGATGCGCAGACTGCTGCTCGCCGCCGCCGCGGCAACCCTCGCCCACGCCGCCGTCGCGGCTCCGCCCGGCGACGCCGATCGCGCCGCGCTGGAGAAAGTCGCCGCCGATCTCGATGCCGTGTGGGACGCCGGCGATACGGCCGCGGTGGCCGCGTTCTACGCCGCCGACGGCAGCCTGCGGATGGACGGCCGCGCCTTCGTTCAGGGCCGCGACGCGATACGGCGCTATTTCGACGAGACCATGGCTCGACGCCCTGCCGGCGCGCGGCATGTCACCACGGTGCAGAACATCGACATGCTGACGCCGGATCTGGCCTTCGTCGACACGCATGCGCGCATCGAGCGCGAACGCACGCCGGGCGAACGCGATGTACTCGCCGACTTCCACAACCAGACTGTCGCCGTCCGCGCCGACGGAACCTGGCGGTTCCGCATCGTCCGCAGCGAACGCATGGTCGCCGCGAAACCCGCGAACTGAAACGGCGCCTTCGATTGCGGCCGCCTCCATCGCGCTGGGAACCTCTCATGAACCTGCACCTGCTTCACGATCGCGCTCGCGCGTTGCTGCGCAGAACCCGGATCGTCGTCGGTCTTCTCGCCGTACTGCCGCTGTCCGGCTGCAGTCAGCTGGACCTCACGCGCCTGTATCTCGCGAACAACGGCACGCCGGCCGAACTGAGCCGCCCGCTGCCGCTGGCCCTGCCGTATCGGGAGGTCGACGGCTGGATACTGCTGCGCGCCAGCGTGAACGGCCGTGCGCCGATCGAGTTCGTGCTCGATACCGGCGCTTCGGTCGTCGCACTGATTGCCGACGAACGCACGGCGCATCTGGATCTCGATATGCGCGGCGTGCGGCGACTCGGCGCGGCGGATGATCTTGCCGCACCGGTCGGTGCGCGCCAGGACGGTCTGGCGATCGACTTCGGCGGCGTCGTGCTGCGCAATCAGGCCGCGCTCGCGATCCCTGCGGCGAGTCTCGACTGCGTCGGCGAGAAAAAGAAGGCCGCGCCGTTCAACGGCGTCATCGGCCACGACCTGTTCCGCCGCTACACGATCGAGGTCAATCGCGATCGCGGCACGGTCACGTTGCACGACCCCGACAGCTATCGCTACGCCGGCTCCGGCCAGATCGTCCCGGCGCAGATCAGCGCCCGCCAGCCCTTTGTCACCATCGACGTGAAACCACCGGACGGCGAGCCGTACCGCGCGCGGCTGCATGTCGACAGCGGTGCCGGCCTGGACCTGACCTTGTTCCCCGGATCGATGCCGGCCATCCGGGAACCGGCCGAGGGACGCGTGCGCAATGCCTGTTTCGTCGGCGGCCGCGCCACGTACAAGGCCGGCGCACCGGTGCAACTGGACCTGGCCGGAACAGCGACGACGACGCCGGCCGAGTATGCCGTCGGCCGCGATGTCGTCGCCTACGGCCAGAACGGCCGCCTCGGCGCGCGCTTCCTGGCGCGGTTCAACGTCGTCTTCGACTACGCGCGCGAGCGGATCATTCTCGAGCCGAGGCGATCGCCGGAGGCGGTCGCTGCACGCAATCCCGGATAAACCCCGGGTGTCGTCACGCACCGATCCGGCAAGAAACGGGATCAGTGCCTGACGCGCCGGCAACGCTCCGGGAGCAACGGGCTTCGCGATACCGCAGTTGCCCGGGCGGCAGAGCCGTACGCGAGTCTGCCGCCCGCCGGACCTGCTGGCCCGTCATGCAGCGACGCGCCGGTCAGTGCCTGTTCCAGCGCCGGGGTGCGGCGGGCTTACGGGTTCAGAAACGCGACGAGGCGAGTTTCACGTCGGCGTGCTGCCAGGCCTGCTGCAGTTGCGTGCGCACCTCGCTCGAATCGCGGTTCTGCGCATCCAGACTCTGCGCGAGGCCCAGCAGCGACCAGCCGTTGGCCGGATTGCGCTGCAGTTCCTCGCGATACACCGCCTCGGCGTCCGCCGCCTGGCCCGCCGCAAGCAAGGCCGCGCCCAGCCGGTGCCGCGTCGGCGCATGCCAGCCCGGCGGCTCGTCGTAGGGAATGCGGTCTTCGATGACGACCGCATCGCGCAGCAGCGCAATCGCGGCAGAAGGGTCCTTGCGCGCGAGCGCGAGTTCGGCTGCCAGTTCCTTCTGGGCAATGTGGACTGCATGGCTCAGCGGGTAGCGGTCCCACACCAGCATTTTCTCCAGTTCCGCATTGGCCGCGATGGCGCTGAGCTCGGCCAGATGCGCGTCCGCGTCCGGCAACCGCTGCTGGCGCACGGCGGCCATGCCCTGGGCATAGCGCCAGATCGCGCTGACGTAGAGCAGATCCGGCGCCGGGTTCGGCAGCGCGGCAATCTCGTCCCAGCGGCCGAAACGCACGCGGTCGAACCAGGGCGTCATCCAGTAGCTCTGCAGCGCCGCATATCCGGGTTTGCGCATCAGCTCCGGGAGATCGGTGCGCTTGGCGGTCTCCTTCGCGGCCGACCCGGCCACGGCGCTGGCGCCTTCCATGCTCGCGGCGAACCAGAGGAAATGATGGTTGTGCGGCACGTAGCCCAGCGGATACACGCCCGCGTAGTTGCCGCGACAGGCCGAGAGGTAGGCATCGTCGGCCTCGATCGCGCGCTGATTCGCGATCACCGCATCGTGCCAGCGTCCGACGCGGGCGTAGATGTGCGCGGGCATGTGCACCAGATGGCCGGAGCCCGGAATCAGCGCGCGCAAGCGATCGGCCGCGTCGACGCCGCGCTGCGGATTCGCCGAGGCCTCGACCGCATGCACGTACAGATGCAGGGCGCCCGGATGATCGGGATTGCGCTGCAGCGCCGATTCCAGAATGGACACGATCTGCGCGGTATTGCCCTTGGGGCGCAACTCGGCGTCGTAGTAGTCCCAGGGCTGCAGATCCATCAGCGCTTCGGCGTGGAACGCGGCCGCATCGAGATCGTCCGGAAACTGCGCCGCAAGCTTGCCGGCCGCTTCGGCATAGGCCTGATCCAGCGGCCGGCGATCCTCCGGCGGCGCCGCGGCATAGCGCGCCTCCAGCGCATGGATGAATCCCTGTTCGCGAGGTGTGGTCTTCGGCGCGAGCGCGACGGCCTTCTGCAGACGATTCCAGGCCTTGGCGTTGTCGGCCGGGTCCATCGTCGCGTTCACGTGCGGCCCCAGCACCAGCGACGCTCCCCACCAGCACATCGCGCATTGCGGGTCGAGGCTGGCGGCCCTCAGAAACGAGCGCTCGGCCGCGTCGTGATTGAAGCCGTAGGCCAGGATCAGCCCCTGATCGAACCAGCGCTGCACGTCCGGATGCGCGGAGGTCACCGCGAACCGATGATTCCCCAGCCCTGCGAGCAGGGTCGCTCCGGGCAGTTGCAGAGCCGGATCGAGCGCAGCGGGCAAGGCAACCGCAGACGGCGCCGAAGGCGACTCGTGCCCGCGCTGGACATACCACGCGACCGCAAGCACCAGGACGAGGAACAGACCAACGACCGAGAGTCGAGCCATGACGTACTCTCCCAACGCCGATATCCGCCGCACCATACCCCGGCCGGGAACAGGGTCGCAATCGGCGGCCGGGCCGACGCTGACGGAGACCGACGCCACGCCGGTTCGTTCTGCCGCTCCTTCATCCAAGTGCTGCAAGCCGGACGAGTTCGGGCGAGGCCGTCACGCGTTTCGAAGCAACAGCAGACCGTCATCTTCGGACGCAAACCTACTGCCCCCTGGGCCCGATACAAAGACGGCCGTCGCCAACGCGGCTAATCGTCCAAGGGCTTCCGGGCGAAATACGTTGACCAGCTTATCGGCCAGACGTGTCTGCAGCTGAACTTTTGTCGGCGCGGTTGCCGCTGGCTTGCGTCCCTCATCCCAACTGGTCGCCAGAACGGCATAGGCCATCTTGAGCAAATGCGTCTTGCCCGCCCCGTTCTCGCCGACAATGACATTTAAATGCTTGGCGAACTGGAGATCCGTCTCCGGGAATACCGTCGGATTCTTGATAGCCAACTGTTTAAGCATGGCAACTCCCGAATTCCCAGGCGCATTGTGCCGTATATCGGAAAAGCCAATAAAAAAAGCCCCGGATCACTCCGGGGCTTTTTGGTGTGGCTGGGAGACTAGGATCAGTTGTACTTGGCCCGAATCCCTGCACCCGTAAGCCTTTGAGCGGTCGCACATTCCGGCCTCATTTGTGCGAGGCGTTTGTGCGAGCTTTTGTGCGAGCGGCCTGGATGGTACCAGCGGCGGGATGGCCGCCGGTACCCCTCCTCGCCCGCGTCAGTCAGTCTTCGTCGGGGGTCAAGATGGTCGCGACGCACTCCCCCTGGTCGCCCGGACCAATGAGGAGAGCCAACCGGGTCAACCGCGGTCGGCGGCCGCCTCGTGGCACCACCAACACCTCAAACAGAACGCGCCCGCTGTCGCCTCGGCGGGCCGTCGCCCTCGCAGCCAGTGAGGCCATCCAAAGCACGTCCCAGAGTCGGCCCGATTCGTCTTGCGGCGTTCTCTCATCCGCGCTCCAACCGACACAGGTCGCCCAGACCTTGGCAGTCAAGGCGACCGGAACTCGGAAGCCGGCCTCGTTAGCCATAGCGCCAGCGTCCACAAGGACACCATCCTTCAACGCATCCGCGCGAGTGTAGCGAAAAATGAAGTCGTCTTGCTCAAACATGCTGCCTCCGTTGGCTGTGGTTCGGTCCCGAACACCGGGTCCCGTTGATCGGGGACGGAGACCAACCCGCCCGGAGGGAGGCGCGGTCAAGGGAGCGACGGCGGCACGCCGGCGCAGGCCCACGGCTGGCGCGGGCCGGAGGAGCGCAGCGACGACAACTCGGGCCGTGGGCCGGCCCTTGACGGAACAAGTCGAACGTGAGGGCTGCCTTTGCCTTTCCGCCGTTCGCTGGCGTACCTGAGAGAACCGCCGCGGTCGCGGCAGAAGAGCCGGATGGCCCGGGCTCGTGGCCCCTCGTCGCATGAGACGCCAACGCCCCAGAGTTAGGCTCACGCCGCCATACGGCTGCATCCAGAGTTGGACTTATCCACGGGTATACTGCGCCGCTTTGCCGGCGCGCTCGCGCAGCACAGGGAGGTCGCATGGGGCGTTGGGTGCTTTCGGTTTTGCTGTTCGCCACCACAGCCGTACAGGCCGTCGGCATCAACCGGGTGGGCCAGCCGCAGTGGTCCCATTCCACAACGAACCATCCCACCGGCCCATGTCCCGCGCCGCCCGGCATGCAGCCCACTGTGCCGCGGCCGCACCTGCCCGCCGGCCTTCAGAACTACCAAGACCCGACGGCGGTGGCGGCCAGCAGCATCGGCGACAAACTCCACAAGGACGCCAAGCGCGTGGAGGGGGTCATCAAGCGGGCGATCATCGACGAGGCCCGTTGGGATGGTTCAGACCTGTTCGTGCTGCCGCAGAACCCAATCCACACGCTCTACTGCTCGGAGCGCTTCGTCAGGGGGAGTAAGGCGGCGAAACTGAAAGGGGCATTGTTCTCGCGGTACCTGATGGACCCAGAGGCCACTAAGGTTTGAAGCTGCGCTTCCTTTGCCCGTTGCAGTTGTAGCTTCCCAAAGCCGTCAGTGGCCACTTCCAGAATGTGCTTGTTGACAGACTAAGGCGTGTTAACACTATTGCCGTCTGAATCTCCATGCGCGAAACTACGCGCATGGAGATAACCGCTGAGCAATTCGCGACGATTGAGCATTGCCTTCCTCGGCAGCGAGGCAACGTCAGTCTGTCCAA